>OGHJ01000957.1_pt1 | contig 35771 bp, 36 predicted proteins | sample 1571351 | NCBI WGS metagenome assembly OGHJ01 (sample SAMEA2582037, study PRJEB24529) | metagenome | biome: Human gut stool | place: China | collected 2011 | reverse complement strand
TACTATATCACAAGAGGAATTGCATTTCAAGTATGAAGTTATATTATTTTACAGTTTATGTTTTCCGCCGAACAACAAAAGCATGGGGAGTGATGATTTACTTGGTGGGATGCTGCTGACAGGCTCGCGGTGCTTCCTGTCTCTAAGCGAAAAACAGGCGAGGCTGCGGTCGGATTTCTCCGATTCGCAGCCTCGCCTTTCACACACTCTCGCTTTATTACACGTTTGGGACGCGCAAAAGCTGACAGTGTGTTTCGTCTTTTAGCATTTCCTTAGCGCAATGACAATGGGACAACATTGTTTGTGCGTTTGTTTCTTTGACAGCTCGCTTCATATGTATGTGCGTGCAGATGAGATGCGCCGAAGCGCGGTCTGCTCGCGCGAAGCATCGAAGCCCGGTTTCCGGCAAATGGGGTACGCGAAAACACGTCTGCTGCATCAGCAAACGGATCGCGGGCGTTTAGCCTTCTTCTTTCGCCTTTTCTTCGAGAATGATCAGCTCCAGACGTTTGCGTGCGCGGCTGGCGCGCTGCTCGATACTGGTCTTGCTACGATGAAGGACTTTCGCGATGTCTTTGTATTTCATATGTCTGCCGTAATGCAGATAGATGATCTGTCTGTCCAGTGCATCCAACTTGTCGAGGTAGCTGTGTATCTCATCTGAAAATCCGTCGCCGCGGATAAAGTATCGATCCTCTACGCTCTGCTTCGCGATCTCCGCGTCCGGCTCCTCGTTCTGCGGGTTCCCCATTGCCCGCTGATGTGCCCGCCGCATGTCTATGGCTGTATTCCTTGCGATGGCGTTGATATAGCCTTTTGCCTCCGGCGAGCCATATGCACCGATCCTGTCGAGCACTGTCGACAAGCGCAGCATGACCTCCTGCAGGCAGTCCTCCGCTAAATCCTCATCTTTCAGGTATTGATAAGCGATCGCCCGAATGGTTTTGCCGTACATGCGATATAAAATTTCCGTCTCTTTCCGCATACCCACTGTGAACTTTTCAAAAATCATGTTCTCATCCGTCCATAATTCCGATATATTTGCACAGTCACAGCGTGTCTCCGCTAATCAATCAGTTCTACACCATGTATGATAAATTGTGCGACTTTTTCGGGCTTGCCCGCCTGCTCTGCCATTCTGAATGCGCGCTCCAGCTGCATATTGCGTGCAGGCTTCGCCCCGAACAGCAGGTAATTCGCGTCCACGCCAAGCGCTGTTGCAAGCTTCGCCAGCAGCTCTGCTTTGGTATCATACACACCGCGTTCCAATGCTGATACGTGGTTGGTAGAAATATCTGCAAGCTCTGCCAGACCGCTTTGAGTGAGTCCTGCGCTTTCGCGCGCTGTCTTGATTCGTTGTCCCAGTTGTATTGAAAACTCGTTTGTCATGTGATTACCTGCCTTTCCTTGTAAAAAGTTTACTCAATTCCTTTTTACATTACCACGCTTCTCACATGTATTTCAGATAATTGAATTCAATTAGTTCCGATGCCACTTCAAAAAATGACAAGACCGCAGCTCGCCCTCGCTGCAGTCCTGCCCTGTTTCCAATCTTTGTCTGTGGATTTTCCGATGCATCTCTGCCCGCTAAAATATCCGCCCGACATTTATATTTTTCGCGTAAGACGCGAGAAATATCTAGTTGATTTTGACGTATTCGTTATGCGTTGTTTTAGTAATCTCGTCCACAATCGAACCATTTTTGTAGCATTTTAAGGTATATTTTAAATAATAAAATCCAGTGTGATCCGGTACCATGCTTCTATCATAGCCAAAGTGTCCCGTACTGTAAGCCAATCGTTTATTGTAAGTACCAATCGATTCGCCTGCCATCGTCCTCAATTCAGCATTGATGATGACATAATCTAAGGTATCTCTATCATCAACTAACACTTCAACTCCGAAATAAAGCGTTCCGTTCGCGTAGTTAAGATAATCTGTAACCGCCATCACTTCATTGTATCGCAAAGGCTGTGGGCTTCTCTCGGATGCGAAAGCCGTTGCCTGCGAGGCAACGAGGGCTGCGAGTAATACGAATACAAGTGCTAAATTTCTTTTCTTCATACTTTGTCTCCTTTTTTCTGTGAATACTGATTAGAAGTCCTCTTTTGTTACACTTCTACATATATACACGAATTTCAAAGCAAAAAGCTGACATGGAAAATCATTTTTTTATTAAATTTTCGATAAACTCTCTCCCTATTGCGTGACCAGCATTGGTTTGCACATAATTTATTGAAAATTCTGTTGCAAATTCAAAGAGGTAGACATCATTCTTCAATGTGACAATCGTTTCAAAATCTCCAATTTGTTCTCGTTCTATGTCCGAATTTTCGCTATCTAAAAAAGTATTACTTTTTTCTTTTTTTTGCTGTTTAAATCTGATATATGTACTATCATCTTTTACATACTCTATAACTCGGCTTGTCTCTTCAACACTTTCATCCTTCACAAGTTCAAACCCCTCTGGGATTTCCCCCGGATAATATTCCACAAAGTCATATTCTTTCTCCGTATCCACTTTCATATCCACGTCACTATTCTTTGTAATCAAATCCAGCCACCAAATGCGCCAGGCGCTTGCCTGTGGTACGGGTACGATCACGCTGGCTGCAAAGATTGCCACTAACAGAATGGCGGCATAACGCAAGATTCGTTTTTGGGGTTTCACGTAGCGGCGTTTGCCGTACCGTTCTATATTCTTTTGGTAATCGGGATCTTCTGCCAGAATCGCGTCAAATGCATCGGCATACTGTGCATCCAGCTCGTCCGCATAAGCACGCAGGATATCTTCTGCCTGCTGCTCTACCTTTTTATTCTCTTTCACCTGCGCCCGCCTTTCTCCATATTCTATATCCCCGCGCCATTCGCCTCATTGCTGTCAAAGCCGCGCTGTTCCATTTCCCACACATCTGCGTCTTTCGGTTTGCTGCTTCCAAAGTCATGCTGTTCCGCTTCCCGTGCATCTGCCCCATCCGGCTTGCTGCTATCAAAGCCGCGCTGTTCCGTTTCTCGCGCATCTGCGTCTTTCGGTTTGCTACTTCCAAAGTCATGCTGTTCCGCTTCTCGCGCATCTGCCCCATCCGGCTTGCTGCTGCCAAAGCCGCGCTGTTCGCTTCTCGTTTCGTGCTTCTTTATCTGCTGCATGTCGCCACGCGCTTTATCCGCATCATACCACAAACTGGTTGTGAAGTCCACAGAAAAAACAAAAACTATGCAGACCGTCCGCGGCGCGCATAGTTTTTGGCTGCTTTATGATTCTATCAGTTCTACCCCATGCAGGATATATCGTGCCATCTTCTCGGTATCGTTCACGCGCTCTGCCAGACGAAAGGCTCTGGCGAGCTGCGTATTTGGCTGCAGCGCAGCACCCATCAACAGATAATCTCCACTCACACCAAGCACCGTCGCGATGCGATAGAGCATTTCCACTCTGGTATCATACACGCCGCGTTCGATCGCCGAGATATGATTCGTCGATACATCTGCACGCTCTGCCAGCTCGCTCTGCGTCAAGCCTGCCTTTATACGCGCAGCTCTGATTCTTTTGCCTAATTCTACCGTATACTCACTTGCCATGCTGTGTCTACCTCTCTGCTAAAAGTTTACCTAATAACCTTTTGCTTTACCACGCATAGTTCATGTGTTTACAGTAATTGAATTCATTGTTTCAAAAGATCCGCGGCATGCCCGTCACACCAAAAAAGGCGCGATTACGCGCGCCTTTTTTCTACATTATATATGTGATCTATGCAGTTATGCCTTTGCTCGTTCTGCAAACCGGACAGCGATGCTGTTTACATCATGCCCATGCCGCCCATGCCCGGAGCGCCTGCGCCGCCCATGGCTACCGGAGGCATCGGTTCTTTGATGTCAACAATGCCTGCTTCTGTGGTCAGGAGCATCGCGGAAGCGGAAGCTGCGTTCTGCAGTGCGCTTCTGGTCACCTTCGCCGGGTCAACGATACCCGCTTCGATCATGTTGACATATTCTTCGGTTGCTGCGTTGAGACCAACGCCGACACCGCTCTTCTTGACTTCAGCAACAACAACGCTGCCTTCCAGACCTGCGTTCTCAGCGATCTGGCGTACCGGTTCTTCCAGTGCTCTTGCGATGATCGCCGCACCGGTCTTGACATCGCCTGCCAGCGTATCGACATAAGCCTTGACTGCCGGGATGGTGTTGACTAATGCTACGCCGCCGCCGGATACGATACCCTCTTCAACCGCAGCCTTGGTTGCGTTGAGCGCGTCCTCGATTCTCAGCTTTCTTTCCTTTAATTCGGTTTCGGTTGCAGCGCCGACCTTGATGACAGCAACGCCACCGGAAAGTTTCGCAAGTCTTTCCTGTAATTTTTCCTTGTCGAATTCGGAAGTCGTCTCTTCGATCTGTGTCTTGAGGCTGGCGATTCTCGCCTGTACGTCCTCTTTTGCGCCTGCGCCTGCGACGATGACGGTGTTCTCCTTGTCGACCTTGACGGTTGCTGCTGTGCCGAGCATATCCAAGGTTACTTCCTTGAGCTCGTAGCCGAGGTCGCTTGCGATGACCGTACCGCCGGTCAAGATAGCGATATCCTCGAGCATCGCCTTTCTTCTTTCGCCGTAGCCCGGAGCCTTGACTGCAACAACGTCCAGCACGCCTCTCAGCTTATTGACAACCAGCGTAGCCAGTGCTTCGCCCTCTACGTCCTCTGCAATGATGAGGAGTTTGCGGCCCTGCTTCATGACCTGTTCGAGCAGCGGAACCAGCTCCTGAATGTTGGTAACTTTTTTATCTGTAATCAGAATCAGTGGATTTTCCATGACAGCTTCCATCTTTTCGGTGTCGGAAACCATGTAAGCGGATAAGTATCCTCTGTCAAACTGCATACCTTCGACCACCTCGAGGGTCGTGCCGAGGCTCTTGGATTCTTCCACTGTGATGACGCCGTCCTTGCCGACTTTCTCCATCGCCTCTGCGATCAGATCGCCGATCTGCGGGTCTGCTGCGGATACAGCTGCAACCTGTGCGATAGAGTCCTTGGTTTCTACCGGTTTCGCGATCTTGCCGATCTCTTCGACTGCGACGTCAACTGCGCCCTGAATCCCTTTTTTGAGCTCCATCGGGTTTGCGCCTGCTGCGACGTTCTTGAAGCCTTCCTTGACGATGATCTGCGCCAGCAGCGTTGCGGTCGTCGTGCCGTCACCGGCTACATCGTTGGTCTTGGAAGCAACCTCCTTAACGACCTGTGCGCCCATGTTCTCGGTCGCGTCCTCTAGCTCGATCTCCTTGGCGATGGTCACACCGTCGTTGGTGATCAGCGGAGAGCCAAAGGTCTTGCTGATCAGTACGTTGCGGCCTTTCGGTCCGAGTGTGATCTTAACGGTATCTGCTAATTTATCCACGCCTGTCTGTAATTTGCGTCTTGCGTCTTCTCCGTAAAAAATATCTTTTGCCATTTTTTATATCCCCTTTCGTCCGTCTTATTCAATGACTGCCAGAATTTCGCTCTGGTGCATAATCGTGTATTCTTCGCCCTGATATTTGATCTCAGCGCCGCCGTACTTGCTGAATACGACCTTGTCGCCGACTTTCAGCTCCATCGGTTCGTCCTTGGTGCCCGGTCCGACTGCTACGACCTCTGCCATCTGCGGTTTCTCTTTCGCCGCGCTGGTCAAAATCAGTCCGCCCTGTGTCTTCTCTTCCATCTCTGCCTTCTTGATGACGACTCTGTCGCCTAATGGTCTGATACCTGTCATTGTCATTACCTCCGTTTTGTAATTTTATGTTTTGTGATGAGCAGCTATGCTCATATTCTCTCGGTGTTCTTAGCACTCTTTTCTATTGAGTGCTAACATAATTTTATTATAGCAGGCTTTGTTTCGTTGTCAATACGTTTTTTGCCGTTTTTCCTGCGAAAATCTGTGAAGTTTCTGTGAAGTGCTCTTGCGAGGCGTTTCGACACGCAAAGCACAGACTGTCAAGGCGTTTCGACACGCCAAGCATAGACTGCCGAGGCGTTTCGACACGCTGAGCATAGGCTACAAAGGCGTTTCGACACGCCAAGCATAGTCCAGCAGCACAGTCCGGCAGCGCAGAGCGCCTTGCAGGACGCGGCGCGCCTGCGCCCTAGCTCTCCAGATCGCGTACCTCAACATCCACATGTACCACGTTGAAGGCTGTCATCGTCTCGACAGCATCCTTGACTGCAGTCTGGAAGATGCCCGCCGTTTCCCAGAGCGGATACCCCCTGCGCAGGCGAATCACCACTAAGAGATCATAAGCCTCCGGTTGGACGCCGTGACTGACGTAGACCACCCTGCCGACCGCCGGCATCGCCGCGGCGACGCAGTTCACAATGTCGTCCATCACACGTTCCGCTACATAATATTCGCCCATGTAGCTGTAGGTCGGGCGCACGACCGTCCGCTCGGCGGCCGCCCCCTGATCCTTGCCGCGGAACAGGCGCAGCGGGTCCATGAAATACCCGGCGAAATTATGCTTGAGCTGCAGCGCCGGAGCCGGGATCACGTGCTTGCCGAGTTTGTCCCGCTGCTGGCGGGCGACCTTGCGCTCCTCCTCTGTCGTAATGTCTTCGATGCGGATGCGGCGCGGGCTGTCCGCCTCCGGCATCGGCAGACCCAACCTGCGAATGATCTTGTCGACCATCTCCACACTGGTGCCGAGCACAAGGATGCTGCCCGGCTGTTTTTCCTCGATCGCTGCTTTGACCTCCTTGCAGCTCGCACTGTCCAGAAACAGCGCGACCTTGACCGCGCCGATCTTGGTCTGCGAACGCTTGGCGGAAACACCCGCGACGATGGTGTTCTGATAGATGAACAGTCCGTCGTCGATGATGCCGTCAATCTGCTTCTTCTTGCATAATTCCATGGCATGGAAGCTCTTGCCGCTCCCGCTCTTTCCTACTAATGTATAGACTTGCATCTCTGTTTTCTTTCCTTTTCCCTAAAATTTTCACCGGAATTTCACTCGATTGGTACTTTACTATTATAACGCATTCTGCTATAATTGTCCTCGTAAAGATATATCTTTTTAATAGGAGGACAAGAACATGGCTTATAAAATTACAGATGCTTGCATCGCTTGCGGTGCATGTGCAGCTGAATGTCCAGTAGAAGCTATCGCTGAAGGCGACAACATCTATGTGGTTGACGCTGACAAGTGCATCGACTGCGGTTCCTGCGCGGATGCATGTCCAGTAGACGCACCGGTAGAAGCTTAATCTACATACGCACTACAGAAGACAAAAACAACCGGCCAACAGGTCGGTTGCTTTTTTTGCGTTTTGTTTATGCCTCGTCCTCGTGCTGCATGTCCTGCATATAATAGGTCAGTGCGTGCAGGCTGTCGCTCACATGCACGTTCTCAACGGCAACATCCTCCGGCAACTCCAGATCCACCGCGGTAAAATTCCAGATTGCCTTAATGCCGGCATCCGAAACCGTATCGGCAACGATCTGCGCCTTCTCTGCGGGTACTGTGATGACCGCGATATCGATGTGCTGCTCCTTGACGAAGCTTGCCAGCGAGCGGCAGGTCAGGATCTCCGCATCCTTAAACTCTACGTCGCGAATGATCTCCTTGACATCAAAGATGCCTCTGATGTGGAAGTTCTTTTCATTCTTATAGATGTAGCTTGCCATCGCCTGACCAAGTCTGCCGTAACCGACGACCACAAGCTGATATTCCTTGTTCAGACCCAGGATATTGCCGATCTCTTCGTACAGATAGTTGACACTGTAGCCGTATCCCTGCTGTCCGAACCCACCGAAGTTGTTTAAGTCCTGTCTGATCTGCGAAGCCGTATATCCGATCAGATTGCTCAGATCCTTGGAGGAAATCTTCTCGATGCCCTTTTTCTGCAGCTCGCGCAGATATCTCCGGTATCTCGGCAGTCTTTTGATGACGGCTTTTGATATCTGTTTCTCTCTCATACCCCGTACTCCTACGTTTTTTATTTATTCTCTTCTACATATTTTACGAGATCGCCGACAGTCTGGAACGTTTCCGCATCTTCATCCGGAATCTCAATACCGTACTCCTCCTCGATGGCCATGATGATCTCAACCGCATCCAGAGAGTCTGCAGAGAGATCTTTCATCAGGTTGGTGTCCATCGTCACTTCGGACTCCTCCACCTGCAGCTGGTCTATAATAATATCCTTAATCTCATCAAAAATCATACTAAGCCTCCATGTTTTTTCAGTTATAAATTTAACTATATCATAAGCTACGTTTCATTATATAAAGTTTTTTCTGTCATTGCAAGGGTAAATTACCCCATTTTTTTGTTATTTTTGTGAAATTTACGACTCCTGCAGTGCCGACCACTGTTCAAATGCCGTTTCTAAGGCTTCGGAAAGCGTTTCGTGCGCACTGCTCAGCTCCTGCATCGCATTGTAGTCCGCCGCGTTCTTCTCATCGTTCATTTGCGATTCGACCTCCGCAATCTTCGTTTCCAAGCGCTCGATCTCTGCCTCCAGCTTCTCGCTCTGCCGCTGCCGCCGCCGTTCCTCGGCTTCCTTCTGCTTGTTGAGAAGCCGCTGCTGCGACGCATCCAGCGGTGCTGTGCTCTGTGCATCGCCCCCGCTGCCGCGCGCGGCGTTTTCACTGCCCAGGTCTTCCAGATACTGTTTGCCGGAGCCGAGCGACTCTTTCTTTTCGAGATAGTAGTCGTATTTGCCCAGATACTCGTTGAAGCCGTCATGCGTCAGCTCCAAAATCCGGGTCGGGATTTTCTGCAGAAAATAACGGTCGTGCGATACGATGATCGCCGTCCCCGGAAATTCCAACAGCGCGTCCTCAAAGACCTCCTTGGAGTCGATATCCAGATGGTTGGTCGGTTCGTCAAGGATCAGCGTGTTGGCGCCGCTGAGCATCAGCTTGAGCAGAGAAAGGCGGGCTTTCTCGCCGCCGGACAGACTGCCGACCCGCAGGAACACGTCATCGCCGCGGAACAGAAAGCGTCCCAGGATCGAGCGCATCTCCGTATCCGTATACAGGCGATAGGATTCCTTGAGCTCTTCCAGGACCGTATGGGACGCGTTGAGCAAGAGCTGCCCCTGATCGTAGTAGCCAAAGGCTACGTTGTGCCCGAGCTTGAGATAGCCGCTCGTCGGCTGCTGCTCCTCCAGCAAAATTCGCAAAAGCGTCGTCTTGCCGACACCGTTCGGACCGACGATACAGATCCGCTCGCCGCGCTTGATGTCCAGATCGACATGCCGGAACAGCTCGCGCTTGTTTTCACCAAATCCAAAGGACTTGGAAAGCTCCTTTGCCAGAATCACATCTTCGCCGGAAGGGAAATTCTGCTTAAAGCTGATTTTCATCCGTCCCTGCAGCGTCTCCGGACGTTCGACCCGCTCGATCATGTCCAGACGCTTTTCGCGGGAAGCCGCGCGCTTGGCCAGATGCTCTGTACCATGCTGCTTCATCTTGCGAATCATCTCTTCCTGTCTGGCGATCTCCCGCTGCTGGTTGTCGTAGGCACGCTGCTGTGTCTCGCGGCGCAGCGCCTTCTGTGCAAGCGACTTCGTATAGTTTCCCTCATAGGTGTAAACTTTATGATGCTCGACTTCAAAAATGCGGTTCGCGATCCGATCCAAAAAATACCGGTCGTGGGAAACGACCATGATGGTGCCCCTATAGCTCGCCAGATATTGCTCGAGCCATTTGAGTGTACCGATATCCAGATGATTGGTCGGCTCGTCGAGGAGTAGGAGCTCCGGCTTTTCGAGCAGCAGCGCTGCCAGCGCCAATCTGGTCCGTTCGCCGCCGGACAAGGAACCGATCTTTTTGCTGTAAAATTCCGAGGTGAACGCCATAGAGTGCAAAATGCCTGTGATCTCAGATTTGTAGGTATAGCCGCCCTTTTGCTCATAGGCAAGGTGCAGACGATCGAGTTTTTCGATCTGCGCCGCATCGCTTTTGCCGGCTTCGATCTCCGCGGTCACCTGTTCGATCTGTGCTTCGAGCGCGTGGATTTCGGTAAAAATTTTGTCGATCTCACCGATCACCGTACCCTCACTGTCAAAGTTGTCGCGCTGCTTGAGGTAGCCGACGCGTGTATCCTGGGACACGAAAAATTCCCCCTCGTCTGCCGTCAGTTCTCCGGTCAGTAATTTGAGGAGGGTCGTCTTGCCCGCGCCGTTTCGTCCGACGATGCCGACGCGGTCACCGGCATTGACATGGAAGCTGACATCCTGTAGGATCACGTCGGTGCCGTATACCTTACTTAAACGATTTGCTGATAAAATGATCATGGTTTTCGCGTCTCCTATGCAAGCGGCAGATTCGCGTAGGCTTCCAGCTCCAGATCGTCGGTCTGTCCGCTCTGATATTGGTAATAGGCGGCAGCCGCGATCATCGCGCCGTTGTCCGTACAGAGAATCGGATCGGGCCGGTACAGACGAATGCCTGCCTTATCACAGGCTGCGCCGAGCATTTCTCTGAGCTTGGAGTTTGCCGCCACACCGCCTGCCAGCACGAGCTTTTTCTCGCCTTTGAGAACCGCTGCGTCCACCGTCTTGCGCACGAGCACGTCCATCACCGCCTGCTGGAAGCTCGCTGCCACGTCCGCGCGGTTGATCTCTCTGCCTGCCTGCTTCTCCTGATTGATATAGTTCAGCACTGCAGTCTTAAGCCCGCTGAAGCTGAAGTCAAAGCTGTCTTTTTCTAAATAAACACGTTTGAAATTGATCGCCTGCGGATTGCCCTCTTTGGCAATCTTGTCGATCTTCGGGCCACCCGGATAACCGAGCCCCAGTACGCGGGCGACCTTGTCGTACGCTTCGCCGACCGCATCATCTCTGGTGCCGCCGAGGAGCTCACAGTGCGTATAGCTCTGCACATCGACGATCTCGGTATGCCCGCCGCTGGTGATGAGCGCCATGAATGGCGGTTTCAGTGCGGGGTCTTGGATATAGTTCGCGCTGATATGTCCCAGCAGGTGATGCACGCCGACCAGCGGAATATCTTTGGCGAAAGCCACCGCCTTGGCGGTCGCCACGCCGACCAGCAGCGCGCCGATCAGTCCCGGTCCGTAGGTGACGCCGATCAGATCGATCTCTGCAAGGCTCACGCCCGCCTCGTCCAGCGCCTGCTGCAGCACACCGTTGATGTTTTCGAGATGGTGTCTGGAGGCGATCTCCGGCACCACACCGCCGTATTGCTTAAAAATATCGATCTGTGATGAAATGACATTCGACAGCACTGTTCTGCCGTCTGCCACGACCGCGATCGCGGTTTCGTCACAGCTGCTTTCGATTGCCATTGTCAGGAATTTTCCGTCTTTCATGGTTTCACAGTTTCCCTTTCCACATGATGAGGGCGTCCTCGCCGTTATCCTCGTAATAGCCCTTGCGCACGCCTGCGTCCGCAAAGCCGAGCCCCTCATACAGCTTCCGCGCAGCCGCGTTGCCGACGCGCACCTCCAGCGTATAGCTTGTAATCCCGCTCTGTCCGCAGGTCTCAATCAAGACCTCCAGCATCGCGCGCGCGATATGCCTGCGCCGATAGTCCGGCGCCACCGCCACATTGGTGATGTGCCCTTCATCGACGATCTTCCAGATACCGACATAGCCGCAGAGCACGCCGTCCGCTTCGGCAACGATGTAAAACGCCAGCTTGTTATGCATCACATCGTGATAAAGCGATTCGTAGGTCCATGGCACTGCAAAGCACTGCTGCTCTAGGGTTTCTATCGCCGCAATATCCCGTTCTTCCGCTTGTCTGATCACAAGTTCCGCCATCTGTTGTTCTCCTGCTGTTCCCGCTCTGTCTGCTTGCGGCTCTCTAAGCTGCAGAGCGCGCATCCTACTCCTGTTTCGGTCCTCTGCAGATCGGAAGCTGCCCTGCTGCCAGCTTCACTTCTGCTTCCGCGCGGCGCATGTAGTCCGGCAAAAGTCCTGCAAAGTCCGTCACTTCGCCGCCGAGAAGCCTTGGCAGCGCCGCAAGGGCGACCGCCGCCGCGCTTTGATGGCGCTCGCTCTGCGGCGCAAAAAAATAATCTCTGTCTTTTTTCATATTAAAATCGTCTAATGACGATTCGATCTCTGTCTCGTAAGCATCCATGCCGTCACCATAAAACAGGACTGGTCTCCCGTCCGGGCGTACCTGCTGCGTGATCACATCGAGCACATCGGTGAGCATATACGGACCGCCCGGCAGATAGCCGTCGACGATGCCGTAGACCTGTCCGCGTCTGGCATTGATGATGCCGCAGACGACCTGTGCGCCGTTTTCTGCCGCCCGCACAGCTTCGTCCTGTGCGCCCTGCGCTCTCGTATGCGCATGCTTTGCTGCCTGCGCATGGCAAAAGACCTCCAAGGTCGGTACCGCGATGCAGGGCAGCTGCAGCGCCTGCGCCAGCGCCCGCGCTGTCGACACGCCGATGCGGATTCCGGTAAAAGAGCCCGGACCGACAGAGACTGCGATATGCGTGAGCTGCGATTTTTCAACGCCGCATGCCGTCAGTAGTTTTTGGATCAGCGGCATCAGATTTTTGAGATGGTTCTTCGCCTCGTACGAGGTCTGCTGTCCTAAAAGGACGGCGCGCTCTATGATCTCCGGTTCCGGTGCGCTGCCCGGCTCCGCTGCCCGCAGCAGCGCTACCGAGGCATTTGGCCCGGTCGTTTCCATCGCTAAAATGTACATTGATATATCCTCTCCTCCGGATTCTCTCCGTATTGCAGATAGATGTATTTCGTGTTTTCCGGCAAGAGCTCTGCGATCAGATCGGCCCATTCCACCACGCAGACTCCCTCACCGAAAAAGTATTCCTCCGCGCCGATGTTGAACATCTCGTCCGGGTCGGTGATGCGGTAAACATCGAAATGATAGAGCGGCAGTCTGCCGTCCGTATATTCCTTAACGATCGTAAAGGTCGGGCTGCTGATTCTTTGGTGAATCCCCAATCCCTCTCCGATATAACGCGTGAGCGCGGTTTTGCCTGTCCCTAATTCTCCAATCAGCGCCAGCACATCGCCCGCCTGCAGCTTGTCCGCCAGGGCGAGTGCAAAGGCACGTGTTTCCGCTTCATTTTTTATCCGGTATGCTCTCACCGTTTGCTGCTGCATAAACCCACTCCATTTCCTCTTACAAGGACGCGGCGCGTCACCATGTGCAAACCGCCCCTTTTCTGATCTGATCATGCAGGAAATACCGTTACGCGACATTTCCAAACGCACAACACCTATGCCTTGCATAGCGACAGGCAGGGCTGCGCACTATGTGCGCATAAAAATCTCTGCTTTCGTTACGTGCGCTTTTGTTATTGCTGTTTGATCGGCTTTTCCGCGTGTTTGAGGTGCAAGCCCTCCTGGTGCAGGAAGCCGGAAATCCTCTTATATACCACAAAGGTGATCACTGCGTTCAGTACGCCCTTGATGAGGTTGAACGCGAGAATCAACGGCATCATGCCGACAACCGTCTGCCGCATCGCCTCGCCACCCAGATAAAAGGTGGTAATATAGTAATTTGCCACACCCATGGACAGCGTCATCGCGATGGTCGCGATCAGCATGCTGATAATCGCAACCTTTTTGGTCTTATGCTTCCTGTACATCAGTCCCGCGACCATCAGGAAAACGCCAGATGCAATGATGTGCATGATAAAGCCATAAAATCCATCGCCGCCCATCAGGAATGCCTGAATGAAGCTGACGACACCCAGCACCAACATGCCGGAGGCAGGTCCGAATGCGAAGGTCGTGATCAGAATCGGAATATCCGCGAAGTCATAGGTCAGAAACGATACCGCCGGGATCAGCGGGAAGCGGATCAAGCCGACGACGCATGCCAGCGCCGCCATCATCGCCATTTTTACAAGCTGTTGTGATTTTACTTTTGAGTTCATATTGTTCATCTTTTGCAGTTCCTTTCTTTTAGAAGTGTCGTGCGGCAGCTTGCAGCGCGGTTTGCCACTGCGCTGGTGCGCCGCCTAAGGTGACTCGGAATCTGTCAGGTTTCTTGAAACAGTCGGTTTGCTTCGCGCGAATCAAACCGGGTTAGGTCAATAGCAGTCGGTTTCTGCGCTTCAGCCATCGCCAATGGCTCGGCTTCATCGGAAACCTTTGTCTTTGACCTACCATCGATTTGATTTTCTTGCTTCGCGCGAATCAAACCGGGTTAGGTCAATAAACAAGCCTTGATTGTTTGAATCAAGGCTTGATGCACGCAAAATCTCGCATGTCTTGTTTCTCTCATCCGGACTATACCGTCGGTTCAGGAATCACACCTGATCAGCCGCCCCGCCGTTTCCGGCCGGATGCAGGCTCGCGGACTATACCGCCGGTGAGGAATTTCGCCTCGCCCTGAAACAGATCACATTTTTCGTCATTTATTATATGCCCCTGAAGCCAATTTGTAAATAGCTTCGGCATAAATTTTTGTCATCTGCACAAATCTTTCGATGCGCAGGCACTCATTCGGCTGGTGCATGCGATCCTCATCGCCCGGAAACAGCCCACCGTAGGCGATCACGTTTTTAATCGCCCGCGCATAGGTGCCGCCGCCGATGACCAGCGGCTGACTCTCATAGTCGCCGGTCTGCCGTCTGTAAACATCCAGAAGCGTCTTGATCATCGGGCTGTCCAGCTCCATGTACAGGGGATCGTGATTCTGGATCAGTACCCAGCCGAGGTTGTATTTTTCAAAGTTCTCCGCAAGCCCCGCGAAAACCTGCTCCTGCGTATAACTGATCGGATAGCGGATATTGATGGTCAGCTTACCGATTTCCGGCTCCATCTCCGCCATGCCGACATTGAGCGCCAGATTGCCGGAGATCTCATCAGAGAAGCCAATGCCCAGATTCCGTCCGCAGAGGTCAAAACCAAGGCAGCGGTTATAAAATGCGATCCAGTCGTTATGCTCCTCATTGGCGAAGTTCAGACGTCCTAAAAACGCCATCAGAATCGAAATCGCGTTAAGCCCCGCCTCCGGCGTTGAACCATGTGCGCTGCGTCCGACCGTCGTCAACTCCAGCGATTTGCCGACACCCTTGCAGTTCACCTTGTATCCGGTCTCCGCGCGGAAGGCGGCGATCTCCTCTTTGATCTTGCTGTAGTCTGCTTCCGGGTTCCGCACGACAGCCCGCGCCGCGTCCGGCACGCTGTTGGCGGCACTGCCCCCTTTCAGAGAACGCAGCTGCAGCCCCTTGTTTGCCGCGGATTTACCGAATTTACGCGCAGCTTCGAAGATCAGATTGCCTTTTTCGCCGTTGATGAGCGGGAAATCCCCGTCCGGCGTAAACCCGAAGTCCGGCGGTGCCACCTGCGCAAGGTAGCGTTCCATACCGCTCCATCCGGTCTCCTCGTCCAGACCCAAAATCAGACGCACCGTACTCTTCGGCGCAAACCCCGCCTCTTTCAGCGCTTTCATCGCATACAGACAGGCGATGACCGGACCTTTGTCATCCAGCGTTCCGCGCCCGTAGAGCACGCCGTCCTTGACTTCACCGCCGTAAGGATCGAAATCCCAGTTTCCGGCTGCTGGAACCACGTCCAGATGTCCGACGATCCCCATGACCGTATCCGCGCTGCCGCGAAAATCGATGTGCCCGCCGTAGTGCTCCACGTCTAAGGTTTCAAAGCCCATCTCACGACCCATCGTCAGCACTGTCTCATAGGCCTGCTGCACACCCGCGCCAAACGGATAGACACTGCCGTCTGCAGCTGTCACAGGCTCCGCCTGATCGCTCTGCAGCCGGATCACGTGCGCCAAAGCCTCGATCATTTCCTGCTTGTTCTGCTCGATGATCTGTTCGATCTGCGCGATGCACACCTTGTTATCTTTTTCTTTCTCTTCCATCGTTTCTTCTCCCTCTTCACTCCTGCATCGAACCGGAGGTTTTTGGATAGGTAAGGACAAAAGCGCGCATAACGAAATCAGAGAATTCTATGCGCATATGACGCTCACCCCTATGCGCCGCTTCGTAAGGTGCTTTTGTCGTTATGCCGGGAATATCGCACAGCGATATTCCCGGCATAATAAGAAAGAGCGCCCTTTACACTGCATGTCAGTTCACTCTTTCTGTATTTTTACATATAAATTTTAGACTGCTTCTACTGCCTGAATCTCCGGGTAAGCTTCCTTGATCAGTCTTTCTACTACGCCCTTAATCGTCATCGTTGCGCCCGGGCAGCCTGCACAGTGACCCTGCAGTCTTACCTTGACAATGTTGTCCTCTGTGAGTTCTACGAATTCGATATCGCCGCCGTCTCTCTGCAGGAACGGTCTGATCTGGGCGAGCGCATCCAGAATTTTTTCTTCCATGTGTATATTCCTTTCGTTACTGTTTTATTTGATTATGATTTAGATTCTCCAAAATCTCTGCAGTTATTATATTATATACCACCACCGCAGGTCAATACAAACACTTTTTTGCTAAGATTCCGAAACATATGCCGGCAGCTCCATGCTGTTTGCGATATGGCAGATGGAGACCGACTTCGTCGCCTCGTTCTTGCCTTTGTAATTGATGACGCCGGAGGCACCCTCAAAATTATCGATGCTGTTGAGCGCATCCTTGATCTGCGTACCGCTCGGAATGCCGGTCTCATTGGCTGTCTGCCACGCTTCCTTCTTGGCACGCGCCTCTGCATCCGTTGCAGTGCTCGCTGCGATGGTATCCGGGTCTGTCTCATGCACCGTCTGCATCGCGCGGTTCATCGCTGTGATCGCCAAAAGATACGCATCAAACGCAACGACCGTCCGCTGCGAAAGCTCTGCATCCTCGCCGTATTTTTCACGAAAAGCCTCCATGAATCGCTGCGACATCGCCGTTTCGTTGCTTGCCGCCTGCTCTGCCGGATAGCCGATATGCAGCTTCGGACTCGATTTTACAAAGTCCAAAAACTCCTTATTGTCCCATGCACGCGTACCTAAAAACAGCGTATAAGGCAGACCGTTCGCTTCGGCCTGTGTCAGAAACTCCTTGGCGACCGCCGGGGAAACCGCCAAAAATACAGCCTCCGCACCGGCATCCTTGAGCTTTTGTATCGTTTCCGTATAGTCCGATGATGAGGTGCTCAGCTCGAAGCTGCCCACCACGCTGTGGTTATTGCCGGTCAGCGTCTTCATACGGTTCGTAAACCGCTTGATTGTCGCTGTCGCGGTATCGTCGTTCTCCATTTTGACCGTTGCCACCGTCTGCTTGTTCTGCGAAAGGTACGTGAAATCCGCCAGCGCATCGCCCTGTCTGGTCTCGCTGTAGGTCGCACTGAAATAATAGTCGTTGTTCGCTGTAATCAGCGGATTGGTCGAGGAGATCGTGATCGTCGGAATGTTCGCAGCCTCGATATAGTCGCCCGCGACCAGGGATAAGGTCTCCCCATAGCTGCCGAGAATCATCGACGGCTCACTGTTGGTGATCAGCTCCTGAATCGCCGCCTCCGCTTCATACATATCGGATTTGTTGTCCGCATACACAAGCTCCACCGTCTTGCCGCAGGCCGTCGGATAAAGATCGTGCGCCAGCTCGATCCCCATGACTTCCTCCTTGCCCTGCGTCTTCATGCTGCCGGAGGTCGGCTCAAATACCCCGATTTTGATCGTCTTTTCCTTGGCAACCGGATCAGTGCCAAAGAAAGCATTCTTAAAATTCGTATATGTGGTGCACCCGGTCAGCCCTGCCGTCAGACAAACGACCAGAACCAGACTGAGGATGCGTTTCCTGCACTTGTTCATAAATCCCCCTTATCTACGTTCGTGCGCGGAAGCATTATTCGCCGAGATAGGCCGCTTTGACCCTTTCGTCATTCATCAGCGCCTTGCCCGGACCCGCCATGGTGATGTTTCCGGTCTCCATGACATAGGCATAGTCGGAAATCTCCAGCGCCGCCTTCGCGTTCTGCTCGATCAGGAGCACATTCACGCCCGCATCTTTGATCTGCTGAATAATTGTAAAAATATCCTTGATGATAAGCGGTGCAAGACCCAGCGAAGGTTCATCCAGCATCAAAAGCTTCGGTCTGCTCATCAGCGCTCTGCCGACCGCCAGCATCTGCTGTTCACCGCCGGAGAGCGTCGCTCCCAGCTGCCAGGTTCTTTCCTGCAGACGTGGGAAAAGGCTGTAGACCCATGCTCTGTCCTTTGCAATACCGTCCTTATCCTTGCGCAGATATGCACCCGCCGAGAGGTTTTCCTCGACCGTCAGATCCGGGAAGATCCTGCGTCCCTCCGGACAAAGGATGAGACCCGCGCCCACGATGTCCTTGGTCTTCATGACGGTGATATCTGTACTATCCCAGTATACATTACCTTCGGCCTTGTTGACAAGCCCCATTATTGCCTTAAGTGTCGTAGACTTGCCTGCACCGTTTGCGCCGATCAGCGAAACGATCTGACCGTCCGGTACGTCCAGACTGATGCCGTTCAGGGCGTGAATACCGCCGTAGTAAACATGTAAATCTCTGATTGCTAGCATGATTCATCCACCCCCAAATATGCTTCAATAACTGCCGGATTGTTCTGAATCTCCTCCGGCGTGCCGTCTGCGATCTGTCCGCCGTAATTGAGTACATAAATGCGGTCGCAGATGCCCATGATGACCTGCATGTGGTGCTCGATCATCAGAATACTGAGGTCGAATTCGTCGCGGATTTTGCCGACAAAGTGCATCAGCTCATCAGACTCCTGCGGATTCATACCCGCTGCCGGTTCGTCGAGCAGCAAAATCGTCGGGTGCGTCGCCAGTGCTCTGGCAATCTCCAAATGCCGCTGCTTGCCGTACGGCAGAGAGGTCGCCAGATCGTGTCTGTTTTCGTAAAGCTCGACCTTGCGCAGCAGCTCCTCCGCCTCCGCGATCATCTGCTTCTCTTCCTGCCGGGCTGTTTTGGACCTGAACACCGAGCCGAAAATGCTCTGCTTCTGGTTCATGTGCATCGCGACGAGCACGTTTTCCAAAACGGACATCTCCTTGAAGAGACGAATATTCTGGAACGTACGCGCGACACCCAGCCTGGTGACCCGGTCCGGTGTCAGCCGCATGACCTGCCCATAATCACCCTGATGCTTGCCTTTATAGGTCTCCGCCATCTTGCCGTGCGGGAAATTCTCGATCACGCGCATGCCGTTGATGTTGACAGCGCCGTTGGTCGGTTCGTAAACGCCGGTGACCACGTTGAACGCCGTCGTCTTGCCTGCACCGTTCGGTCCGATCAGACCGATGACTTCATTTTTGCGGACCTCCAGATTCAGATTGTCCACCGCGACGACCCCGCCGAACTGCATCGTGATGTCGGAGAGCTTTAATACTACATTGTTTGCCATATTACTTCCCCTCCTTTTCGAATACGACCACGTGGTCATAGACCGGCAGCGGTGTGAACAGCGGTTTACCTGCTTTGGCTGCCGCCTCGCCCTGCGCCTTCTTGTGCGTTGCTGCCGCATGCGCCGCTTTTTTCGCCGCGCGTTCCGCTTTCTTCTCCGCGCGTTTCAGCTTGCGCTCTGCCGGCCACGCCTTAAGACGCTGCGGCAGGGTACGGAAAAAGCGCGCGATGCCGTCCCACGAAAGCTCGCGGTTGCCCATGATGCCCTTCGAGAAGAAGAGCACGACCAGCATGATCAGCACCGCGAAAACAACCTTGCGGAAGCCCGCGTGCATCAAGGGGGACTCAATGCCCAGCCATTTGCCCTGGTCGAGTCCTCTGAGCAGCCATTCGTTCAGGCCGATGAAGATAAAGGAGCCCATGACGGAGCCGGAGATGGAGCCGATGCCGCCGATGACGACGATCAGCAGGATTTCATAAGTCATATTGGTTGTAAACGCGTCTGAGGCGGCATTGTTCTGGAACATCGCCAGAAGCGATCCTCCTACGCCCGCGAAGAAGGAGGAGATCACAAACGCCAGCTCTTTGTGCTTGAACAGATTGACGCCCATCGCCTCCGCCGCGATTTCATCGTCGCGAATTGCCTTAAATGCTCTGCCATAGGTCGAGTTGATCAAAAGCACGATCAGCGCGATGCAAAGTCCCGCGAAAATAACCGGGAACAGCGCCGTTTCGTAGGTCACGAAATTACGCAGAATATTGGAACCGTTGGTGACCGGTCCCAGGGTGTTCCACTGGAAAAATGCTCTTAAAATTTCCGCGAAGCCGAGCGTCGCAATCGCCAGATAGTCGGACTTGAGTCTGAGTACCGGGATGCCGATCAGGAACGCAATGCCTGCCGTCAAAAGTCCCGCGAAAAGAATCAGCAGGAACATGCCGAGATATTGTCCGAGGAAGCCGCCGAAGCTGCCTTCGCCGCCCAACGCGTTCATCAAAATCTCCGGAATGGAGAACTGCAGCACGCCGCCGTTAAAATACTGATAGACTGCTTCATGATCTGCTGCCGGAATCGCAAAAATCGCGTAGGCGTAAGCGCCGATCAGCATGAAACCCGCCTGTCCGAGCGAAAAGAGTCCCGTAAACCCATTCAGAAGGTTCATCGACACGGCGATCAGCGCGTAAATAGAGCCTTTTTCAAGTACCTTCATCAGCATACTCCATTTAGATGTTGGCATGATGAAGGAATCGCCAAGATATACTAAAATCAGAAACACCGCGATTGCGATGATACTGCAGGCAGTTTTTGTTTTTTTCGATAATGTCTGTTCCATTTCTGCCCCTCCCTATACCTTGTTGATGTTTTTTTCGCCGAAGATACCGGTCGGCTTCACCATCAGAATGACAATCAGCAATACGAACGTAAATGCATCGGAGAACGTCGTCAGTCCCGCGCCCTTCATGATGTTTTCGCAGATACCGATGACAAACGCGCCGACGACTGCGCCCGGAACGGAGCCGATGCCGCCGAATACCGCCGCGACGAACGCCTTGAGTCCCGGCATGGAGCCGGACATCGGATTGACGCCGGTGTAGTTCGAAAAGAACAGGACAGAGCCGACCGCCGCGAGGAACGAGCCAATGATGAAGGTCACGATGATGACCCTGTTGATGTCGATACCCATCAGCTCGGAGGTTTCAAAATCACGCGATACCGCGCGCATCGCCATCCCGATCTTCGTGTGGTTGATCAGCATAACCAGCGCGAATACCAGTGCGATCGTCAAAATCGGTGTGATGACCGTTACCATCTTGGTGTGCGCACCGAGTACGGTCACGGTTTTCTGCAGGAACGGGATGGACGGGTAGGTCTTGGTCAGACCGCCGGTCACATACAGGGCGATGTTCTGCAGGAAGTAGGATACGCCGATCGCCGAGATCATGATCGACATTCTCGGCGCGGAGCGCAGCGGACGATAAGCCACTTCTTCGATGGTGCAGCCCAAAGCCACTGTAAAGATAATCACAACGATCACGCTCAGCCAGATCGGCAGTGCAGATACCAGATAGATCATAACCAGACCTGCCATCATGAACATGTCGCCGTGGGCGAAGTTGATCAGTCTGAGGATACCGTATACCATCGTATAGCCGATGGCGATCAGTGCATACTGTCCGCCTACGGAAACGCCCGCAAGGATATATGGCAGCCATTTCGCAAATAATTCCATGTAATAACCTCCAATTCAAGGATGCAGCGAGAAAATATCGCAGGCGATATCCCCACGCGTAATCATAAAAGACAGGGCGTTTAGACAAAAATGCCCTCTCCTTTATGATTTTTGTCTCGCAGCTTTGTTCAAATGATGTACCTTCGGTTGACAAAGGTATTCCCATAATAACACGATAAGCGGGAGGGGAAGCCCTCCCGCTGTATGCCTCTCATCAATCTTTGCTATGTACCTAGGCATGCTGCTCTGCTTGATTGCAAAAGCAAATCGTACTATGTGGTTTTATCCTTCGATCGACTGGGTCTTGACATATTCCCATTCGCCGGTTTCGGTGTTGCAGTGCTTAACAACCGCTTCGTTCTTTTCAGCGTCGCCGTTCTCGTTGAACTTGACGGTGCCGCATACGCCGTTTTCATAAACCACGTTCGGAAGTGCCGCCAGAACGTCTGCCGGATCTGTAGAGCCTGCTGCCTTGATCGCTTCCAGTGCTACGAAGTAAGCATCGTAACCCATTGCGGATACCGCCGCGATCTGGTCGTTGCCGTTGTTGTTCGCTTTCGCGGTGGAGTCTTCGTTGATCCATGCCTTGATGCCGTTATCGAATTCCGGGTTACCGCCTTCTTGATAGAAGGTCGTTACGTTCAGCTCGATGTCCTTGCCCTTGGCTGCTTCCAGAACAACGTTGGAGTCCCAGGTGTCGCCTGCCAGAATCGGCATATCCAGTTTCTGTGCTTCTGCCTGGTCGATGATCAGCGCAGCTGCTTCGATGGATACCGGGGAGTAGAATACGTCGCAATCTTTCGCTTTTGCGTTCGCAACATAGGATGTGAAGTCAGAATTTCCTTTTGGGAACTGCTCTTCCACAACTTTGCCGCCGAGCTTTTCAAACGCTTCTACAAAGTATTTTACCAGACCTACGGAGTAATCGTCGCCGAGCTTGGATAAGCAGTAAGCCTTTCTTGCGCCGTTCTCATAAGCGAAGTTTGCAAGAACGGTACCCTGGAACGGGTCCAGGAAGCAGGTACGGAAGTACACCGGGTTGCCGTTCGTTACCAGTGGATTGGTACAGGTTACACCAAGCGCCGGCATTCCTGCCTCTTTGAATACATCGCCTGCCGCGATGGATACTGAGGAGCCGTAGGAACCGAGAACGATGGATACGCCGGAGGATACCAGGTTCTGCGCCGCTGTGATGCCCTTTGAGTTGTCGGACTCGTTGTCAGCAGTCACCAGCTCAACCTTATAAGTTTCTCCGTTGATATCAACGGTCGGCTGTACCTTGTTCGCATACTGCACGCCGAGCGTTTCCTGTTTGCCGCCTGCGCCGTTGTCGCCGGAAGCCGGTTCAAATACACCGATCTTGACAGTGCCTGCGTATTCGCCGCCGTCTGCACCGCCGTTGTCATCGCTGGAGCCGCAGCCCGCCGCGAACAACGCGAAGACCATGATCAATGCCAAAAGTAAAGCAACTTTCTTTTTCATGTTTGATTTCCTCCTTATTTGAAAATGCAAGATTTTCTCAAATGTACATGTGTAAAAACATTATACCCTTTCCCGTAATGTATTGCAATGTTTTTTTGCTATTTTTTATCGTTTTGAAACAAATTTTGATTATTTTTTGTGTACTGCTCAACAAGATTTTGTTTTTGAGAACAAAAAAGCCCCGGTTTCGGGGCTGTGACATACTTTTTTATTCCACAAGGTCTGTCCGCACGATCAGGTTAGCTTTTGCTTACCCGCCTTACATGCGTAGTCCTTGCATTTGCTTGCTATTCCGGCTGTCTGAGTCCGAGCGCATGGCTGACCGGCAGAGAAAAGACGATCGACTGCGCCTTGCTCTCAAGACCCGCCTGCTCCATGATGGCTTTCATAATCGCGTTCCTGCCCTGTGCCGGTGCGACCAGCAGATGGATCTCCTTTTCGGAGGCGATCGAAAAGCCGAAGAACTTTTCGGTATACTCCGCGCCGGTTCCCTTTGCCTTAATCACAGTGCCGCCGCCTGCGCCCGCACTGCGCGCCGCGTCCATGATCATATCGCTGTAGCCTTCATTCGCAACTACAAAAATCAGTTCGTAATCTGTCTTGATGGACATTCTTTCTATCCTTTCTGCCGCTTCCAGGCTCTTGTTCGTTTCCAACGTCTGTCCGTCCAGCATGTATTCCAGACTGCGCTTGCCGCCGATGCTGTTCAGCGGTACAGTCACCGCAATGCCGTTGCCGGGAATATCGATATACATCTTCCGTTTCAGATGTCTGAGCAGCGCGCTCAGACCCGCATGGGTGACAACACCGAAGATGATGCTTTTCTCGGCAGGACTCAGATACAGATATTCGAGAATTTCCCGCGGCGCCGTACCCTGTCCGAGCACAATGTCCGTCGTAAACACATTGCACTCCTGAAACAGTTTGATTGCCGTTTCGGTCCTGTCGCGGTCTGTGATCGTAATGACTAAATTTAATCCGTCCATGGCAATCCTCCTTACAGTTCTATAATATCGTCGTCGGTGTAGGCTTCAATCTTAGCCTGCACACGTTCTCTGGCTTCGCTTTCCTTGCGCGTGCGGAATTTGTATTCCACGCCCAGAAGCTGGATGGTGATCAATGGGGTCATCGCAACCATCGCGACCACGCCGAATGCGTCGCTGACGATCCGCTCCGGTCCGCCGATCGCCTCGCAGGCACCCATCGCAAACGGCAGCAGGAAGGTCGCCGTCATCGGACCGGATGCTACGCCGCCGGAGTCAAAGGCAATCGAAGTAAAGATCTTCGGCGTGAAAAAACTCAGTCCCAGCGCCAGTACATAGCCGGGCACCAAGAAGTACATGACCGAAATGCCCGTCAGTACGCGGATCATCGCCAGCCCCAGTGAAGTCGCAACGCCGATAGACAGGGAAAGCTCCATCGCGCGCGCCGGAATGCTGCCCGCCGTCAGATCCTCAACCTGCTTGTTGAGGACATGTACCGCCGGCTCTGCTTTGACGATGAAATAACCGATCAGCATCGCAATCGGAAGCAGAATCCAGTTAAAACTCTTGCTGCCGATCAGATTGCCGATGTAGTTGCCCACCGGCATGAACCCGACATTGACGCCGGTCAGAAAGAGCACCAGCCCCACATAGGTGAAAATCAGACCCACGCTGATACTGATCAGCGGTTTCTTCGGCATTTTGATGTAAAATGTATTGAACAGGAAAAAGAACGCCACAATCGGTGCTAAGGCAATCGCCACCTCTTTCGCGTAGTGCGGCAGTCCATGCACAAACAGCAGGATCATTTCCTGTGAATTTTCCATTTCCGGAATCTCGACCGGCGTATAAGCCGCTTCCGACGGATACATCAGACCCAGCACCAGTACCGCCAGAATCGGTCCGATGGAGCAGAGCGCAACCAGACCGAAGCTGTCGTTTCCGGCATGGCGGTCGCTTCGGATCGCCGAGACACCGACACCCAGCGCCATGATAAACGGTACGGTCATCGGCCCCGTCGTCACGCCGCCGGAGTCAAAGGCTACCGCCCAGAAGTTTTTCGGTACGAGCATAGCCAGACCAAAGACAACGATATAAAATCCGATCAGCAGGATATTCAGGCTGATCCCGAAGAGAATACGCAGCATGGCAATGACCAGAAACACGCCGACACCCAAAGCCACTGCCCCGATCAGGACTGCATTTGGGATATTGGGCACCTGATTCGCCAATACCTGCAGATCAGGCTCCGAAATTGTAATAATGATACCCAGCAAAAAGCTGACAAATACGATCAGCCAAACCTTCTTGGACTTCGTAATGCAGCTGCCGACCTTCGTACCGATCGGGGTCATCGCTGTGTCTGCACCCAGGGTAAAGAACGCCATGCCCACGATCAGCAGCGCCGCCCCCATTAAAAAGGAAACGAGCATATTGTTGGGAATCGGCGCTACCGTAAAGCACAGCAGCAGCACAATGATGGTAATCGGAAGAACGGATGCGATAGATTCTTGAAACTTGTCGTGTAATAATGTCTGATGCCGCAAGGGTTACCTCCTTCTTAAATTGGTTATGATATACGATCTGCCATCTCCATTATAGCACAATTTCCTTAACACTTCCAGATAAAAAATTGCTAAAATCTCGAAAAAGTTCGAGTTTTTGATTTTTTCCGCGGCAAAACATCTCAAAAAATTTTTTATCTTCATGTTAACAACACACTGGATGTGGTATAATATGTGTACACAACAATAACAGCAATCAAATGCAGATGACTAAAAATTTAGGGAGGTAACAAATTATGAAATGGGTATGTACAGTATGCGGTTATGTTCACGAAGGCGACCAAGCACCTGCAGAGTGTCCGGTCTGTCATGTAGGCGCTGACAAATTCAAAAAGATGGAAGGCGACATGACGCTGGCTGCTGAGCACGAATACGGCGTTTACGGCAAGACAGTCAAGAACAATCCTGATATCAAAGAAGAGGATAAAAAGTTCATCTTCGATCAGCTCATGGCGAACTTCCAGGGCGAATGCTCCGAAGTCGGCATGTATCTCTGCATGGCTCGCATCGCGCACAGAGAAGGCTATCCGGAAATCGGTCTTTACTGGGAAAAAGCTGCTTACGAAGAAGCAGAACACGCTGCGAAATTCGCTGAATTATTAGGCGAAGATTTAGAACCGAACATGAAAGCTACCACCAAGGACAACCTCGCTTGGAGAGTTGACTGTGAATTCGGCGCGACCGCAGGTAAATTCGACCTCGCAAAGGTTGCAAAGATGAACAACCTCGACGCGATCCACGACACCGTACACGAGATGGCACGCGACGAAGCAAGACACGGCAAGGCACTCAAGGGTCTGCTGGAGAGATACTTCGGCTAGTTCAGATCGGTTGAAAGTTCAATAAAGAATCGCTAAGGGCGCCGGATTTCCGGCGTCCTTTTTTTCATGCGGAAACCTCTTCATTTTCACGCAAAATGTGGATTGGGGAGTGTGAATTGAGTGTGAGTTTTGTTCTGATTCCCGCTTGAACATCTAAAAAGTGTGAATCATAAAAGTGTGAATTTATTACACTACATAATCGTTCATCTTTGAACAGCTTTATTGTAAACCTACAAGAATCATACAAGTATTGTCAATTAAAAATTGAAAAGAATAAGGAGGAAATGTTATAATGAAAGAGCCGAATGCGTTGCAAGAAACTGCAGCATCAGTGATACAGCCATTTGCTTATATCGAACACAGCGTTTGGAGGAAATGAAAATTATGAGTAAGTACAAACCGCCATTTCACACGACGGATAAAATGATTTCACTGATTGCTGAAATCAGTGAGCAGGTCGGTCGGATCACGGTGCTGCAGGAGGGAGCCTTTAATCCCCACCTGCGGAGAGAAAACCGCATCCGCACAATCCACTCTTCTCTTGCGATCGAGCATAATTCTCTGTCGCTGGAGCAAGTAACCGCGATCCTAGATGGCAAGCGTGTACTCGGTAATCCAAATGAAATCAAGGAAGTACAAAATGCTTATGAAGCCTATGAATTGATGCTGCAATTAGATCCAACGTCTGTAGATGATCTTCTCAAAGCGCATAAACTCATGATGCATGGACTTGTACCGGAAAACGGAAGATTTCGTTCCGGTGGTGTAGGCGTCTTTGACGGTAATGTCCTGATTCACATGGCTCCTCCGGCGCAGTTCGTACCGGAGCATATTCACAACCTGTTTATATGGTATCAGCAGTCAGAACTCCATCCGCTGATCAAGAGTGCTGTATTTCATTACGAATTTGAATTCATTCATCCGTTCTCAGATGGTAATGGTCGTATGGGACGCATGTGGCATACGCTCTTGCTCGGCAAGTGGAAAGAACTGTTCTTCTGGCTGCCGATTGAAGAATTGATCCGGTCGCGGCAGCAGGAATACTATGATGCTCTCGGTGCCGCTGACAAACAAGTAGACAGTGCAGGATTTGTAGAGCTGATGCTTGAAATCATCCGTGACAGTTTGACAAAAGTGACAGTTGTTGGTCGCCCCGCCGATCAAGTCAGCGACCAAGTCACCGACCAAGATAAAACACCGATCGACCGACTTCTCGCTGTTCTCGGTAGTGAGGAACTTTCAGCAGCAGAAATTATGAAGCGGCTCGGACTTTCGCACAAGCCTACTTTCCGTAAGAACTATCTGCATCCGGCCTTAGATCAAAAACTGATCGAGCGCACGATTCCGGATAAACCGAACAGCCGGAATCAAAAGTACAGAAAAACAGAGTAATTAGAAATTACCTTATCCCACCATTTTTTATCCCTGTGAAGCAAAGGAAGACTGCACTGTCGTTGTCTCTGATCTTCCGGGCTTCTGGATGATTCCCTGTTTGAACGCAGCCGCTCAAAGAAAGTGGAACTTCTTGCGAAGACCTACGATCATGCTAAGCATCGCTTTTGTTTCGGCTTTCGTATGCTGACGCTCGGTTGGTCAGATGGAAACACGTTTCTTCCGATCAACAGTGTTCTTCTTTCAATTGAAGTTTTCTTCAAGGTTTGCAAAAGCTATCTCAAGCTCAGCAAGGAATGTCATGCCTTATCCTATGATGCCATAACAGCCCATACAGCTGTGGTTTTTACACGCTATATGATGCTTTCGCTGGGAAGTCGGGAATCCAACGATATCCGATCGCTGGGCGAACTTTTCGTGTATATTTCTGACGAAATGGCAGACATCACATGGCTGCAGGCATTACAAATGCTGCTGCAGCTGTTCCGCAGCACTTTATCGGAAACTGCAGAACTGACGGAAAAGAAAATCAACGAACTGGTTGATAACTTTCTTGATACACTGCCATCACTTTTGAAGAGCCTGCTTTGTGCTGCATAGAAGCAGCGAATTTACAATCGTATATTGCCAAGTATTGAATTTTCAAGGTGCATAGCTATTTTATGTGTGAAGTTTGATTCAATTTAGACTATTTTTTAAAATGTACTTGCATTTTTTTTAAATATGTGTATAATATGAAATGATAAATGGAACGTTCCATTTATCGCTTCATAGGAAGCGAAATAAATTTTATTATTAGGAGGTAAATATGCGCCAACTGTACATCAATGGCTCTGTGGCCACTGTCGACAGCAAAATGTCTTACGTGCAGGCATTTGCTGTGGAAGACGGAAAATTTATCAAAACAGGCACGAATGAGGAGATTCTCGCCTTAAAAACAGAGGATGCCACCGTTGTGGATTTAGACGGAAAGACAGTCATGCCTGGCTTCAACGATGCGCACCTACACATTCTTAACTGGGCTTCTTACCATGGAGAAGACCGTGCCAAGATCGACCTAGAGGGAATTACCTCAATTGAGGAACTGATTGAAAAAGTCCAGGCATATATCAAAGAAAAGAATATCCCTGAGGGAAAGTGGGTTATTGGCCGCGGCTGGAATGAAAATAACTACGCTGAAAAGCGTTGCATCAACTATGCCGATCTAGACCGTATCTCCACGATGCATCCCATTGTTCTTACTCGTATCGATGAGCATGTTGTAGCCGTGAATTCCATGGGGCTAGAACGCATTGGTATTACCGATGAGACACCCAATCCTGCTGGAGGTCACATTCAACGAGACGAAAACGGCAAGGCCACGGGCCTGCTGCAGGAAAACGCCAGATACATGGCCTATTCTCTGCTACCGGATGCCGACGTACAGCAGATCAAGAAATTGCTAGTCAACGTCATGGATCATATCTCCAAGCTAGGTATTACATCCGTTTCTACGGATGACTTTGAAACCTTCTCCTCCAAGAACTGGAAATACATCCTCCAAGCTTACAAAGAACTGGAAGAAGAGGGTAAACTGAAGGTGCGCATTACGGAGCAGTGTCTATTAATCACCAAGCCACAGCTTTTGGAATTCTTAGAGGCTGGCTACAAGACTGGTGTCGGCAGCGATATGTTCAAGATTGGTCCCCTAAAGGTGGTTAGTGATGGTACAATCGGCTCTGCTACAGCATTGTTGCAGGCTCCTTACGCTGACCATCCTGAGACTTGTGGTATGGCAGAATTCGAGGAAGAGGTCATGGATGACCTGATCATCACTGCACATAAGGGCGGTATGCAGATCCTATGCCATACCATCGGCGACGGTGCTGCCAAGAGGTGCCTGCATGCCTTTGATCAGATGCTGGAAATCAAGCCTGTGGAAGACCCCCGTTGTGGTCTGGTCCATGTTCAGGTGGCTGACCAGGAAATCTATGATAAGATGCGCGACGATAAGGTGATCGCCTTTATCCAGCCTATCAATGCCGGTACCGATATGCAGTGTGCCGAATCCCGTGTGGGTCCAGAGAGAATGAAGTATTCCTATCGCTATAGAACAATGTATGATTACGGCATCATCACGCCTTTCACATCCGACTGGCCGGTTGATTCTGTCAACGTCTTTGATTCCATCTATGTAGCTACCACCCGCAAGAACCTACAGGGTCAGCCTGAGGGCGGCTGGTATCCAGAAGAATGCTTTGATCCTGAACAGGCACTACGCGGCTTTACCATCATCCCTGCCTATACTTCTTATGAGGAAAACAAGAAGGGTTCCATTGAAGTGGGTAAGTTTGCTGACTTTGTGATTCTATCCGACGACTTCACTAAGATTGATCCTGAGCACGTCCGCGATATTCAGGTGCTAGGTGTCTATCTTGGGGGCAAGAAGGTAAACTAAGTATTCTTGTAAAAAAGAGAAAGGAAATGGATTATGCTTAAGAGAAAAGAAGTCAAAAAACCATCGCTCTTCGCATCCCTGCTGATTTTTCTATTTTTGATCGGTGCACTGGTTGCCCAGGTCATCATTAACGGATCTGCGGATGCTCACATCACTTTCCTGCTGACCATCGCCTTCGGAGCTATTGTCCTGCTGATTAATGGTATCAGCTGGGAACGTATCGAAGATGGCATTGTTGAGGGCTGCAAAAGCGCCACTGTGGCTATGCTGATTCTAATGCTTGTGGGCATTCTAATCCCCACGCTGATGGCCAGCGGCTCTATCCCTAATCTGATCTATTGGGGTATGCAGTTGATTTCCCCAAAGATCTTCCTGCCCACGGTAGCTTTGGCTTGCGCCATTGCTTCTTTGGCTACTGGTAGTGCTTGGACTTCCGCCGCTACCTTCGGTGTTGCTGCTATGGGTATCAGTATCGGTCTGGGTATCCCCGCTCCTCTGACCGCCGGTGCCGTCATCTCCGGCTCCGTGTTCGGTGACAAGTTGTCCCCCCTGTCTGACACCACCAACCTCGCTCCTGCTGTGACTGGTACAGATCTGTTTTCCCACATCAAAAGCATGATTTATACTACCGTTCCTGCTATGGTGATCTCTTTGGTTCTGTTTGGTATCGTAGGTGCTAAGTACGGCTCTGACAGCATTGACAGTGTTGCAATCACAGCCATTCTGGAAAGCCTAGATGCTAACTTTAATGTAAAGGGCTTTGGTTTGATTCTAGGTTTGATTCCATTCGCAATGATCTTGATCATGTCCTTTAAGAAAGTGAATGTTCTTGCCACCATGGTCTCTGCCGCTTTGGTCGCATGCCTGATTGCTATTGTAATTAACGGCTATGGCATTCTTGACATGATGAGCTTTATGAACTTCGGCTTCGTTATCGACGCCGGTAATGCAGATGTCAACAGTCTGCTTAACAGGGGCGGTCTGCAGGGTATGATGTACACTGTTTCTTTGGGCTACTTCGGTTTAGGCCTAGGTGGTCTGCTTGAATACACCGGTGTTCTGGAAGTTATTTTGGAAAAGATGTCTGGCATGACCAAGAAGCAAGGTAACCTAATTCTGACCCACGTGCTCTCATGCATCTTTATCAATTTGTTCACTGCCAGCCAGTATCTGTCTATTATGATCCCTGGCAAGCTATTCGCCCCCGCTTACGACAAGCTGAAGATTCAGCGTTACGTCGCCTCCAGAACTTGTGAAGACAGCGGTACGGTTACATCTCCTCTAGTTCCATGGAACATGTGCGGTGTATACTTTGCCACAACACTGGGCGTGGCAACAACAGAATACTTCCCGTATACCTTCCTGCCTCTACTCTCTCCAATCATTGCTGTTATATACGGCTATGCGAATATCTTCATCTTCAAGGTCAACGAAAAGACCTCCGAGTGATTTGTCTCAATTTTCATATGACCAAATTTACTCTCATCAATTTTCGGCAAGGCTCCGCTGGTTTCTAAAGGCGGAGCGTTGCCATATCCAACTGCTACGTCTCTCGGGAGGGATTGCTCAATGACATGCTTTTTAACAATACTCTTGTCCCTTTTGTGGGGATTGTCTTTCTTAGGAACCAAGACCCTGTTGGTCACGTTGGCACCATTGGAAATCATGGCAGTACGATGGACTCTAGCGTTTCTTACTTTTTCGCTTTTGACAATAATTAAAGTAATCCGCATTGATTATCGTGGCAAGCCGCTTGGACCACTGTTGCTGGCAGTTCTGCTTCAGCCCTGCGCTTACGCCATTCTGGAAACGTGGGGCATTGCCCTGACTACTTCTTCGGAGAGTTCTATTTTTATCGCTATGATCCCCCTTGTAATTGTTCTTGAGGAGTGGCTGATCTATAGAAAAATACCATCGCCCAAGATCCTGATGGCAATGGCGATTTCCTTTAGTGGTGTGTTGATTAGTGTTCTCTTTTCGCCTTCCTTTTCCGTCGGAAGCAAGATATTGGGATATTTGCTTCTGATTGGTGCTGTTGTAGTAGGAGCGTTGTACAATACCGTATTTTCTCAAAAGTTTGGTAGCCTCTATACACCTGTGGAGATCACTTACGCCATGTCGATCAGCGGAACAGTATTTTTCAACATGCTCTCGCTATGGCAGGGCAACGGAATACACGGGTATGCCATCGTTCTAAGCGATTTTTCATCCACCTTGGCAGCAATCTTTCTTGGTGTAGGCTGTTCGTGTGCAGCGTACCTCATCCATAATTACAATCTTTCCAGAATGAAGGCAACAGTCGTATCTAACATTCAAACAAATGCCATCACAGTTGTGGGAGTTGTTTCCGGTATCCTTCTGGGCGGAGATGACTGGGGTTGGTATACACTCGTTGGACTAGTCATGGCAGTTGTTGGAATTTGGATTTCTTTGGAGGAGAACCATGCTTAAGTCCTCAAAAGCCAACATCTCATTTGCGTGAATAATTCTCGAAGACGGTTAACAAGTCTCTTCGTACATAGTAATACCTCCATAAAATAATAATCTCGTAATTACTTTTTATGGAGGCGCGTGAATTCCTATAAACATCAATAAAAAACCAGGATCCTGCTGTTGACAGCATCCTCCAAGCTCTTGCTGGTACGTCCAGCGCAGTGCTTTGTCTCAAGGGTATGAAGACTACCAGCCGCTGATTGTGTCAAATATTTTATGTAAACGGATTTCGTTTGCCGGAACATGTTTCCTTATCCTATGGTGTTTGTATAAAAAATGACGGTGAAAAATACTTTGCCAGCCGTCAGCTGGAAAAAGCGATTACAGATACGCTTCCCGGCATCATCTGCTGCACCCACGGCGCGTTCATCTCCAAAGAAGAGCTGAAACAGTGCCGATTGTTAGAAACAGCTGTCGCCTTTGTCTTCATCACCGATCAGGATTACGACACTTATGCCGATGCCTCTGTGCAAATTCCTGCAGGTCGATACCTCTGTAGCTATTATGAGGGGAAAATGTGGGATCGCATGGCGTGCTTGAAGCGCATGCTGGATTACATCGACGAACAAGGCTGGCAGATTACCGGTGATGCTTTACAGATCAATTACATTGACGATAACCTGACCGACTATACAAATGAATTTTTCTACGAAATTCAAATCCCGATTTAATAAGAGAGTCCCCTGCCGAGCTGCGTGCAAGGACTGCAACTCTTACAGGAGCTTCTCTATCTTCTTGCGAAAAATCACATCACCGCCGGAAGCAGAATCTCAAATTCTGTACTGAAACCCGGACTCGGCTTGTCCAAAAGCGTGACGGTACCGCCATGCGCCTCAATGATTTTTTTGGTGATGGCAAGCCCCAGACCGCTGCCTTCGCTGCTGCGCGAATCGGTTCCTGTCACAAACGGCTCGAAAATCCGCGCTCTGCGTTCCGGCGCGATGCCAACGCCATTATCTGCCAGACGAATCGCAATCGTGTTTGGTTTGTTTTTTTCTTCAGTTTCGACAATTTTCACACCCATGACCGTACCGAGTGCATTGTATTTCATCGCATTGTAAATGATATTGTTCAGCGCTCGCGTCATCATCGGCTGATCGAGCGCGCAGAGAATCATTTTTTCCGGAATCGAAATCCGCAGCGTAAACCCTGCCAGATTGATTTCATCGTAACGCCTTGCAAGATATTCCCTCAAAAATTCACAAATATCTGCCACCACCGGCTCCACCCGAAATTCCGGATGATTGACCTTGTTGTATTCATAAAAGGAATTCAAAAGATCGTTGAGCTCCTCTGCCTTGTCATCGATGAGCTGCAAATAGGTCGTGAGCTTTTCCTGCGGTACTTTGCCGTCCGCAATCGCGCGGGTATACCCACAGATGACTGTAATCGGCGTTTTGAGGTCATGGGAAATGTCCGTCAGCAGCTTCTGTCTGTCCGCATCCAAACGCTTTCGCTCTGCCTCACTCTCTGCAAGCTGGTTTGCCATATGATCAAAGTTTTGAGCGATCGTCTGAATCTCGTAAGGACCTTTCAGTTCCCCCACACGCGCATGCGCCGCCCCGCCTGCCGCCATGCGGTTGATCGCCGCGCTGAGCTGCATCAGCGGATTCTTGACACTGCGATTGAGGAACAGAATGAATACCGCGATCAGAAGCAGGCTGATCGGCAGCAGGCCCCAGTAGACCATATTGGACTTGCGTCCGATGGTCGTGTAGTCATCAATATCCCATTTTTTTGTGGCTGCAACGAGGATCCTGCCGTCCCGGAGCGTCGTACGTATCAGCTCCGCATTCTCCGGGAAAGCTCCGGTCAGAATACGATACTCCCGCTCGGTATACTTCTTTTTGTCCGCTTCAAAAGCGCCGCTGATTACCCTGTAGCCTTGATCCAGTACCATCAGCTCTGTTTCCGAATCCTCGTCATCCGGTCCGTAAATGGTCTTGACAAGCAGGTAATCACCGTCGTATTGCGGCACATCCAGATCGTAACTGTTGATAAAGGAATAGTCATCGTAGTCCGGGATACAACGAATCTCCGCGGCATCCAGCATATACGGAAATGTTTTTTCATCCTGATAGAGCAAATTTCCATCAGCGTCAAAGACAGCGAAGCCTCCGCCGATCCCAAAGTATCTCTGCGGCTTCACCTTCGCATATTCGCCCTTTACCATATGGGCATCTGTCGCTGCTGCTTCCATATCCGGCGTTAAAAGCATATGCTGGTAATAATGCTCGCTTGCCCAAAAGGCAAGTCCGACACAGAGCAGCAGGATCAGCGAAAAGCCGATATAGGCTTTCGCAAACAAACTGACTAATTTTCCTTTTTTTGACTTATCCCTCAAAGCGATACCCTACCCCTCTGACAGTCTTGATATAAGTCGGTCGTTTCGGATCGGTCTCGATCTTGTCACGTAGCTTGGAGATATGCACCATGATGGTGTTTTCATCGCTCTCAAAAAACTCTCCGTTGATATTTTCGTACAGCTGTGCCTTGGTAAAGATCCTGCCCGGATTTTTCATCATCAGCGAAAGCAGCTTGTACTCCGTCGGGGTCAAAACGATCTGCTTGTCGTTTTTCCACAGCTCATGTGAGGAAAGATTGAGCAGCAATTCTCCGCGTTTCAGTTCACTCATCTGCGCGGCGGCTCTGCGCAGCAGCGCTTTGACTCTTGCCACCAGCTCGAGCGGATTAAAGGGTTTCGCCATATAGTCGTCTGCGCCCATGTTGAGTCCCAGGATCTTGTCCTGATCCTGTCCCTTCGCCGAGAGAATCAAAATCGGCATCATCGTCTTTTTGCGCAGACGCTGCGTTACCTCCAGACCGGTCATCGACGGCATCATAATATCTAAAATTGCAAGCTGCGGGTTGTATTGCTCGATCATCGCCATTGCCTCTGCACCATCGCCGCTGCAGAGGATCTCATAGCCCTCGCTTTCCAGATACAGCTTCATCAAGTCGCGGATATCCGCGTCGTCCTCTGCAATCAAAATCGTTGCTTTCACTGTGCTTCGTTTCCTTTCTCCGCTTGGTCCGGCAGACTTTCAATAAATGCGATCGCTCGTTCAATCACAGCCTCCCCGGTCTCTCCATGCGGTCCGCC
>OGHJ01000926.1_pt1 | contig 36918 bp, 34 predicted proteins | sample 1571351 | NCBI WGS metagenome assembly OGHJ01 (sample SAMEA2582037, study PRJEB24529) | metagenome | biome: Human gut stool | place: China | collected 2011 | reverse complement strand
TTATGAAGAAGAATTCTTTATTAATACATGGGGGTATAAGTATAGATGAAAAAACTGGGGCAGTAAATATTCCAATATATCAAACATCCACATATAAACAAAGATATTTTGGGGAAAATAGTGGATATGAATATTCAAGAACAGGAAACCCAACTAGGGAATCATTAGAAAAGTTAATTGCAGATATAGAATATGGAAAAAGAGGGTTTGCCTTTGCATCAGGTCTTGCAGCAATTACTGCAGTATTAAGTTTATTTAAAAGTGGAGATAAGTGTGACAAAGTGGCACTTTGTGGTAGATATTTTATAAAAAATCACAAATTTGCGGCTTTGTTTTCATCTAAAAAATATGAAAGGGCGGTGAGTAAATGTCTTACGGTTTCAGCGGTGAATATCAGCACAGTGTTGACGCAAAAGGAAGAATGATTGTTCCGTCAAAATTCCGCGAACTTCTCGGCGAAAGCTTTATGGTTACGCGCGGACTCGACAACTGCCTTTTTGTATATCCAAAAGAAGCGTGGGAAGCATTTACGCAAAAACTCAAACAACTGCCCATTTCAAACACAAACGCACGTCAGTTTGTAAGGTTTTTCTTATCGGGTGCGGTTGAGTGCGAGCTTGACAAGCAGGGAAGAATACTTCTTCCGCAAAATCTCCGCACTTACGCAGGCATTATGAAAGACGTGTCGGTTATCGGTGTGGGCGAACGCGCCGAAATTTGGGACAGCGAACAGTGGAACGGCTACAACGGAAGCATTTCTCCCGACGAAGTGGCGTCAAATATGGAATCGCTGGGAATTTAGGTGAAAAAATTGGAATTTAAACACATTTCTGTTCTTTTAAACGAGTCGGTAGACGCGCTGAACATCAAAGAAAACGGCATTTATGCCGACGGCACGCTCGGCGGCGGAGGCCACAGCGAGAAAATTCTCGAACGTTTGTCGGGCAGCGGACTTTTAATCGGTATCGACCAAGATGCCGAGGCGATATGCGCGGCGAAAAAACGGCTTGAAAAATTCACCAACGTTATCTACGAAAACACAAATTTTAAAAACATTAAAGATATTCTTATAAGAAACAGCATTGAAAACATCGACGGCGCGGTGCTCGATTTGGGCGTTTCGTCCTATCAGCTCGACAACGCGGACAGAGGTTTCAGCTACATTGCGGACTCACGGCTGGATATGCGTATGGATTTGTCGTCCGAGCTTGACGCATACAAGGTTGTAAACACCTACAGCGAGGAAAATCTTGCAAAAATATTTTTTGAATACGGCGAGGAAAAATTTTCACGGCGAATAGCGTCACAGATTGTGAAAACGCGCGGTGAAAAACCGATTGAAACGACACTTGAACTTTCCGAACTTGTGAAAAAATGTATTCCGCAAAAGACGGTTAAAAAAGGCTCGCACCCGGCAAAAAGGGTGTTTCAGGCGATAAGAATTGAGGTAAACGGCGAGCTTGCAATTTTAGAGGGCGCGTTGAACGACTTTTTCGATGTGTTAAAACCCGGCGGACATCTTGCGGTGATAAGTTTTCATTCGCTTGAGGACAGAATTGTAAAAAACACCTTCGCATCACTTGCGAAAGGGTGTGTTTGCCCGAAAGACTTTCCCGTGTGCGTGTGCGGAAAAAAGCCGAGGGGAAAAATAATCACCAAAAAAGCGGTTGTTCCCGAAGATGCCGAAATCGAGGCGAACAAGCGTTCAAAAAGTTCAAAACTTCGTGTTATAGAAAAATTATGATGTAAAAATTTTAAGGCGGTGCAAAAGAAAAAGATGAGTAAATATTATTATACCGGCGGAACATCGGCATACAGATTGGATAACTGCGATATTGAAAATTACTATACAAAAAAACGCATAAACGAGCAGGAGGCAAAAAAAGCAAGAGCGGTAAAAAGCGCAAAAGCCAGGCTTAAAACCATTGCGTCAATTCTTCTTGTGTTTGCGGTTGCCTGCACTATTTTATACAGAAACGTTATAATTATTGAATCGTCCACCGAGGCACAGCAGCTTGAAGAAAAGCTTACAACCCTCCAGGCGGCGAACACAAAGCTTAATTACGAGCTTAAAAAGGAAGTTGACCTTAAAAAGGTGGAAGAAATAGCTACCGCAAAACTCGGTATGAAACGTCCCGACAAGCACCAGACGGTTTATGTGGACGTTACGCAGAAAAACTACGCCGAGGTGAAAAACAGCGCGGCCGATAAAACGCTCGGCGGAACATTCAGCGTTATCAAACAAAAGGTTATCAATGTTTTGGAATATTTGCAATAAGATTTCAATAAACTGAATTAGGAGTAAAAGGAAATTCTTACGTCGTACGCAAGAAGTGTTCTTTACTCCTTTAGTGTTATTATGTAAAAATTTTACAAATTAAATTTTGCCGGGAACAGAGGAATGTAAATGTCGAAAAAATCAAAATTAACACTTGGCAAACGCTCGGTTTTCATTCTTTTTGCATTTTGCGCGGTTTTTTTCGCCTTGGTGATAAGAATAGGCTGGGTGCAGTTTGTAGACGGCAGTTCCTTACAGCAAAAGGCTGTGGAACAGCAGACAAAAGATAAGGTTATAAGCTCAAAAAGGGGCACTATATACGACAGAAATATGAAAGCTTTGGCGCAGAGCGCGTCGGTTGACACCGTGTGTGCAACACCGCGCGAAATTGCCGAGGGCAAAAATGCCGATAAGGTCGCATCAGACCTTGCGGAAATTCTTGATATGGAAAAAGAGGACGTATTAAAAGTTATCACAAAAAAATCGTCATATGAGATACTCAAACGCAAAATAGATCCCGAACAGTCCGAGAAGATACGCGAGCTAAACTATAAGGGAATTTATCTTACCGAGGACTCCAAAAGATACTATCCTTACGGAAATTTTGCGTCGCACGTCATTGGATTTGTCGGCTCGGACAATCAGGGCTTAAACGGCATTGAAATGGTGTATGACAAATATTTGAAGGGCGAGCCGGGAAGGATTATAACGGCAAAAAATGCGCTCGGCAGTGATATGCCCTATAAATACGAAAAATACATAAACGCACAGAACGGCGTTAACGTTGTGCTTACCATTGACGAGGTTATCCAGCATTTTGCCGAAAAGGAACTCGAGGCGGCGGTGGAAAAATACAACGTCAAAAACGGCGCGGCGTGTATTGTTATGAACGCAAAAACGGGCGAAATTCTTGCAATGGCAACAAAGCCCGACTACGACTTAAATTCACCGTTCACGCTTAACAATCAGGCGGATATCGACACTATGAATTCGCTTTCGGGCGAAGAAAAAACCAAGTTTTTCAACGAGGCGTGCAACAAAATGTGGCGTAACAAAGCGGTTTGCGACACCTACGAACCCGGTTCGACGTTCAAAACCTTTGTTGCGGCAATGGCGATTGAAGAAAACGTTGTAAAAGACAACGACACATTTAACTGCCCCGGCTATCACAAGGTCGGCAAGCATACTATCAGGTGTCACAAAACGTCGGGACACGGACTTGAAACGTTTGTCCAGGGAGTAAGAAACTCGTGCAACCCTGTTTTTATGATGGTGGGCGCAAGAGTCGGAAACGCAAACTTTAAAAAATATTTCGACCGTTTCGGATTTCGCGAAACAACGGGATTTGAACTTCCCGGCGAGGCAAAGGGTGTGTTCTTTGCAGACGAACGCTTTAACGAAACCGAGCTTGCAACAAGCTCGTTCGGACAGGGCTTTAACATCACACCGCTTCAGCTTGTAACCGCGCTCACGGCGATTACAAACGACGGAAAAATGGTGCGTCCGCACATTGTTAAAGAGCTTGTGGATGACACCGGAAAGGTTGTAAAAAGCTTTGAACCCGAAATTATACGCGACGTAATTTCTGCCGACACCGCAAAAAAGGTGCGCGAAATTTTGGAGGGCGTTGTTTCGGAGGGTACTGCGAAAAACGCTTATATCCGCGGAATGAGAGTTGCCGGAAAGACGGGAACAAGCGAGAAAACTCCGCGCGGAAGCAGAAAATATATTGCGTCGTTTTTGGGATTTGCACCGGCAAACAACCCCGAAATTATCGGTCTTGTGATGCTAGACGAACCCCCTGCGGACGGTCTTTATATGGGCGGTCAGATTGCCGCGCCGACGTTCCAGAAAATTTTTGACGCAACTTTAAGATACCTTAATATCGACCCGCAGTACACCGCGGAGGAACTCACACAGGCGGAAACAACCGTTCCGAACGTTGAGGGACTTTCGGTGAAAGACGCGGAAATAAAATTTGACGGCGCAGGGCTTTACTACAAAATTGTCGGAAACGGCGAAAGCGTAATTTCGCAGACTCCCAAGGGCGGTGTAATCGTTCAGACAGAATCGACGGTTATGCTCTATACCGAGGAAAACTCGGCGAACGAGGCTGTTGTTCCGAGCGTTATAGGAAAGTCGATCGCCGAGGCAAACAGAATACTTACAAACGCAAAACTGAACGTAAAAGTTACGGGACTTACCGAAAACGGCGGCGAAACGTACGTCGGCTCGCAGTCGCCCGAGGCAGGCGAAAAAGTTTCGACGGGAACGGTCGTTACCGTTGAGGTTCTTTCAAAAGACGTACATTAAACAACACATCGAAAGGGTGAAATTATTTTGAAGCTTACCGAACTTATTAAAAATTTAACGCCTTTAAAAATCAACGGGAAATCCGATATAGGCATCAACAAAATAGAATACGACTCAAGAAAAGTTACGCAAAACGACGTTTTTGTGGCGATACGAGGCTACAAAACCGACGGTCACAAATACATTGAGCAGGCGGTTAAAAACGGCGCGGCGGCGGTTATCGCCGAGGAGCATACCGAAAACATCAAGGCTTGCGAAATCATTGTAGACAATACAAGGCGCGCGCTGTCGCTCATTTCGGCAACGTATTACGGCGAGCCTGCAAAAAAAATGAAACTCATCGGTGTGACGGGTACAAACGGCAAAACCACCACAACCTACCTTGTAAAGTCGGTGCTCGAATTTACGGGGCATAAGGTCGGCTTAATCGGCACAAATCAGAATATGATAGGAAATAAAGTAATTCCGACTGAACACACAACTCCCGAATCACTCGAACTTCAAAAGCTTTTTGCCGATATGGTGTCGGAGGGGGCGGAATATTGCATTATGGAGGTATCGTCGCACTCGCTCTGTCTTGACAGAGTGTACGGCATACCGTTTTATATCGGCGCGTTTACAAATCTTACGCAGGACCATCTCGATTTTCACAAAACAATGGACGAATACGCAAAAGCGAAATCGATATTGTTCACGATGTGCGAGCGCGCGGTGGTTAATGCCGATGACGATTATGTGAAAACCATAATCGGAAACGCAGACTGCAAAATTGTGAAATACGGCATTGACAAAAAATGCGATATTTGCGCAAAAAATATAAAATACAACCAGCGCGGTGTGCTTTTTGAAGTTGATACACCGTTCGGAAACGAAAATATACGTCTTGACATTCCGGGCAGATTTTCGGTTTACAACGCGCTTTGCGCCATCGGCATCTGCCAGGGTACGGGCATAGGAATTTCGGACATTGCAAAAGCGCTCGTTCTTGCAAAAGGCGTAAAGGGCAGAGCGGAGGTTGTGAATATTCCGACTGATTATACCGTTATGATTGACTATGCGCACACGCCCGACGGCTTGGAAAATATCATTAAAACGGTGAAAGGCTTTGCAAAGGGCAGAGTTATCACAGTGTTCGGATGCGGCGGCGACAGGGACAGTGCAAAACGTCCGAAAATGGGCAAAATAGCAGGAGATTTGTCCGACTTTTGCGTTGTCACGAGCGACAATCCGCGCACCGAGGACCCCGAGGCAATTTTGAAAGATATTCTCGAGGGTATGAAAGACGTGAAAGCGGATTTTGCTGCAATATGCGACCGTACTGATGCGATTGAATACGCAATGCGTCACGCAAAGGCGAACGACGTTATTATCCTCGCCGGCAAGGGCCACGAAACATATCAGATTTTGAAAGACAAAACAATTCATTACGACGAGCGCGAAATTGTGCGTGATATTTTGGCAAAAATAAATTCGGAGGCATAAATAAATGCTTGGAAACATAGAAAAGATTTCCGTATCGGAAATTGTACGGGCGACGGGCGGAACGCTTATTTTCGGCGAAAACGAAAGCGTTCGGAGTATAAGCACCGACAGCCGTGAAACGGGCGAAAACTGTCTTTATATTCCGCTCAAAGGCGAAAGATTTGACGGACATTCGTTTTTTGACGGCGCTTTAAAAAGCGGTGCAATCGGTTATCTTACGCAGAACGGCGAAAAATTGGACGGCTATAAATTCGGCATAAAGGTTGCCGATACAAAAAAAGCGCTCGGAGATATTGCAAAATATTACAGACAAAAATTTGATGTCAGCGTTGTTGCGCTCACGGGCAGTGTGGGCAAAACCACCACAAAAGAATTTGTCGCGTCGGTGCTTTCGGCGCGGTTTAACACCGTTAAAACACAGGCAAACTACAATAATGACATCGGTTTGCCGTTCACCGTTTTTTCGATAAACAGCAAAACCGAAATTGCGGTTGTTGAAATGGGAATGAGCAATTTCGGCGAAATTTCATATCTTACAAACATTGCGCGTCCCGATAATGCAATTATTACAAATATCGGCACGTCGCACATTGAGTTTTTGAAAAGCCGTGAGGGCATTTTAAAAGCGAAATGCGAAATTTTTGAGGGGCTGAAAAACGGCGGAACCGCTTTTTTGAACGGCGATGACGACCTTCTGCAAACCCTTTCGGGAAAACTTGAATTTAACACTGTTTTCTTCGGAATTGACAATAAAAACTGCGATTTGCCCGCGGAGAATATAAAACTTTATCCCGAGCATACCGAATTTGAAATTTCGGGCGAAAAATTTAAGATAAATCTTCCGGGCAGACACAATGTGTATAACGCGCTGTGCGCCTATGCTGTGGGAAAATTGTACGGTATGACCGATGAGGAAATAAGAAACGGGCTTTTGAATTACAAAAGCGACGGCATACGGCAAAGCATAATTGACATTAACGGCGCAAAAATTTTGAACGACTGCTACAACTCGTCACCCCAAGCGGCAAAGTCGGCAATTGACGTTTTAAAAACCCTTTCAAACGGCAGAAAAATAGCGGTTTTGGGCGATATGGCGGAGCTTGGCGAGATGAGCGAAAAATATCACCGCGAAGTCGGCGCGCATTTTGCAGAAGAAAAATGCGACATTCTTGTGACGGTGGGAAGTATGGCACGCTTTATCGCGGATGAGGCGAAAAAGTGCGGTGCGGACGAAAAAAACGTTCATTCATTTGACAATAACACAGAGGTTTGCGCGTTTTTGAAAAGCAATCTTCAAAAAGGCGACGCGGTGCTGATAAAAGGTTCGCACTGTATGAGGATGGACGAAATTTCAAAAAACTTATGATGTAAATAAAACAGAGGTGTGTATTTTGATAGATAAATTGATGATGACGGTGTGGATTTCCACAATCTGCGCGTTTGCAGTCGGCATAGCGGCGGGATTTTTCTTAATCCCCGCGCTGATAAGGCTGAAATTCGGTCAGGAAATAAGGGAAATAGGCCCGAAATGGCACAAGAAAAAAGCGGGAACTCCCACAATGGGCGGTGTGATTTTCATAATTGCGTCGCTTCTCACAACGCTTATTTTCGACCGTGACAAAAATTCAATATTTATCGTTTGCACCGCGTTTTCGTTCGGTCTTGTCGGTTTTGCGGACGATTTTATAAAAATCGCGATGAAACGAAATCTCGGCTTAACCGAGCGTCAAAAGCTCATTCTGCAAATTCTTGCCGCTTCGCTTGCGGCGGTTGTCGGCGTCAAAACGGGCGTTTTGTCGTATGAGGTAATTGTACCTTTTACAAAATGGCGGTTAAATCTTTGGCATTTTTACATTCCGTTTGCGGTTTTCGTTATGGTCGGCGGTACAAACAGCGTCAACTTAACTGACGGACTCGATGGACTGGCGGCAAGCGTAACAACGGTTGTTTCAATATTTTTCACCGTTATGGCATATAAATTCGGCGACGAATCAATCACCGTTTTCTGTTCGTCACTCACGGGTTCGCTTTTGGCATTTCTGGTGTTCAATGCGTATCCTGCAAAGGTATTTATGGGAGACACGGGTTCGCTGTTTTTAGGCGGTGCGGTATGCGGTGCGGCGCTGGTTTTAAAGCTTCCGCTCATACTCGTTTTTGCCGGCGGAATTTATATAATCGAAACGCTTTCGGTTATAATTCAGGTTACGTCGTATAAACTTACGGGCAAAAGAGTGTTTAAAATGAGCCCCATTCATCACCATTTTGAGATGTCGGGATTTTCCGAACGCAAAATTGTTGTGATGTTCATTCTCGCAAGTTTTTTGTTTTGCGTGATTTCGTACTTTATGGTTGTGTAAATTTGTTTTTGGTTTTCGGAGGCATAAAAAGTGAAAAAATCCCTTTTTGTAAAAAAGCAGGGCAATGTGGATTTTACCTTTCTGACGACGCTTATAATACTTATAATATTCGGACTTACAATGACCTTTTCGGCAAGCAGTGCGTCGGCGCACTATCAGTATAACGATGCGTTTTACTTCATAAAACGTCAGATGTTTTTTGCCGTTTTCGGACTTATCATAATGTATGCCGTGTCGCGTATCGACCTTGAATGGGCAAAACGTATCGCACTTCCGCTTTTGGGAATTACGGTTGCTTTGCTTGTTTTGGTGCTTATCGTCGGCGAGGACATAAAGGGCGCAAAACGCTGGTTAAAGCTCGGGCCGATAAGTTTTCAGCCGTCCGAAATAGCGAAATACTGCGTTATAATTTTTATGGCAAAAAGCATATCGGCGCGCAAAAAACCAATTCAGAAATTCTTTGCGGATTTTATTCCGTACATACTTTTCTGCGCGTTTATGGCAGGCTTGGTATTTGCCGAAAACCATTTGAGCGGTGCTTTTACCGTGTTTGTGTCGGGTATGATTGTGCTTTTTGTGGGCGGTGCGAAAATATGGCAGTTTTGTATGTGCCTTCCGCCGGTTATCGTTGCGGTTATCGCGGCTATCGCGCTGGAGCCGTACCGATTAAAAAGATTTTTAACCTTCCTCGACCCGTTTGAAAACTATCTCGGCGACGGATTTCAGATTGTTCAGTCGCTCTATGCAATAGGCTCGGGCGGATTTTTCGGCTTGGGACTGGGACAAAGCAGACAAAAATATTTGTATATCCCCGAACCGCACAACGACTTTATTTTCCCGATAATATGCGAGGAACTCGGCTTTGTGGGCGCGGTGTTTATGATAGCGTTGTTTTTGATACTAATATGGCGCGGAATAAAAATCGCGATAGAGGCGCCCGACAGCTTTTCAAGTATGGTTGTGTGCGGAATTATCGGACTTATAGGCTTTCAGGTGATGATTAACATCGCCGTTGTAACAAGCTCAATGCCTGTTACCGGTATGCCTCTGCCGTTTTTCTCATACGGCGGTACGGCGCTTGTTTTTCAGCTTGCGGCAATGGGGTATATCTTAAATGTTTCGCGGTATTCCGCAAAAAATAACTGATTTTCCGGCGGTGAAATATGAATATAATCTTATCGGGCGGCGGCAGTGCGGGACATATAAATCCCGCAATCGCAATCGCAAAATATTTTGAAAATCACTATGAAAATGTAAATATTCTCTTTATCGGCACAAAAACCGGTATGGAAAACGAGCTTGTAAAAAAGGCAGGCTACAAACTTACGCAAATTGACGTCGATGGCTTTAAAACCTCCCTCTCTCTTAAAAATTTAAAGCCCTTGACTAAATTTATTTTGTCAGCAATTAAAATGAAAAAAATAATCCGTAAATTTAAGGCGGACATCGTGATAGGCACGGGCGGATACGTCTGCGCGCCGGCGGTTGCGGCGGCAAACGCAATGAAAATCCCGACTCTTATACATGAGCAGAATGTGTACCCCGGAAGTGCAATACGTTTCCTTGCGAAAAACACAACCGTCACCGCGATAAGTTTTGACGAAAGCAGAAAATATCTTTCGGGTGCAAAGAATGTGGTGCTTACGGGAAATCCCGTGCGCGAAAGCATTATAAACGCAGATAGGGAAAAGGCACGCGCCGAGCTTAATATCGGAGATGAAAAACTGGTTTTGGTCGTAGGCGGAAGCCTCGGCGCAATGAAGATAAACGACGTTTTGTGCGATTATTTAAAGAGCACAAGAAAAGAAAATGTGAAATTTGTTATTTCCACGGGCAAGCGCGACTTTGACAGGGTTAAGGAAAATTTAAACGGCGTAAAGAACGGCGGATATTTTGAAATTCTGCCGTATATCCACAATATGGATACATATCTTGCGGCGGCAGACCTTGTGATTTGCCGTTCGGGTGCAATTACCCTTTCGGAAATCTGCGCGCTGAAAAAACCGTCAATACTTATTCCGTCACCGAATGTGACGCACAATCACCAGGAATTTAACGCAAGCGCGCTGGTTAAAGAAAGCGCCGCGATTATGATAAAAGAAAATGTGTTTGACAAATCGTCGCTCTCGCGCGCGGTTGACAAACTTTTGGATAACGATGCTTTGAGAAAGAAATACGGCGAAAATGCATATAAACTTGCGCAGAAGGACGCGTCAAAGCTTATATGCGAAAGTATTATGAAATTTGCGTCAAAGTGATGTGAAACGGCGCGCAATGTAACAAAAACAACCGTATCGGCATAGCATATATTATCAAAAAAGCTGATACGGAGGTGTTTTTTTATATGGACTACATTAAAATAACGGGCGGAAAACCGCTCTGCGGTTCGATATGCGTGCAAGGCTCAAAAAATGCCGTTTTGCCGTCGCTCGCCGCTACCATTTTAAACAAGGGTACCACCGTTTTACATAATTGTCCAAATCTTTCGGACGTAAAGGTTACGCTGGAAATTTTGAAATTTCTCGGCTGTAAAATAAAGCGCGAAAACGATACCGTTACCGTTGACGCAAGTGTTATAACAAACAATTATATTCCCAATGAGCTTATGAACAAAATGCGTTCGTCCATCATTTTTATGGGGGCGATAATCGCGCGCACGGGTGAGGCGTCAATGAGTTTTCCGGGCGGATGCGAGCTTGGGCCGCGCCCCATTGACCTGCACCTTAAAGCGCTTAAAACTCTCGGAGTTGAAATTGAAGAAAGCCACGGCTACATAAACTGCCGTCTTAAAAAAATGCAGAATAAAAGTGTCCATCTCGATTTTCCGTCGGTGGGCGCAACCGAAAATATTATGCTTTTCGCGTCGCTTTCAAACGGCAAAACCACAATCTGCAACGCGGCGCGCGAGCCTGAAATTGAAGATTTGCAGAATTTTTTAAACGATATGGGTGCAAAAATTTCGGGAGCAGGCTCGTCGAATATTGAAATTGAGGGCGTCGAAAGTTTTCACGACTGCGAGCACACCGTCATTTCGGACAGAATTGCCGCGGCGACGTATCTTTGCGGTACGGCGGTGTCGGGCGGTGAAACCGAGCTTGAAAACGTTTGCCCCGAGCACTTTTGCGCGGTGACGAGCGCGCTTGCGGAGTGCGGTGCAAAAATCAAAACGGGCGAGGATAAAATTTACATCAAAGCGCCCGAGGTTATAAATAAAATCGACATTATCAGAACTATGCCGTATCCAGGTTTTCCAACCGACGCACAGTCTGTTATGATGAGCGTTCTTGCGTATGCAAACGGCACGAGCATTATTAAAGAAAATATTTTTGAACAGCGGTTTAAAACCGCGGGCGAACTTGCAAAAATGGGCGCTGACATCAGCGTTGACGGCAAAGTTGCGGTGATAAAGGGCGTAAAATCGCTTACCGGCGCGTCGGTTTACGCGTGCGATTTGCGTTCGGGCGCGGCGCTTGTTGTGGCATCGCTTGCGGCAAACGGTGAAAGCAGGGTTTACAACACCCACTTTATCGACCGCGGATACCAGAGCCTAGCCGAGGATTTTAAAAATCTCGGCGCGGATATTGAAAGGATTTACCAATGAACGACGATACAAAAAGCGTTGAAAATTTGACTAACGAAAATATTGACGAAAGTGCGGAAAACACCGCCGGCAACGCGGAAAATCCCGACGTTAAAACGGAGAAAATATCAGAGAGCGTTTCCGAAAAGCAAAGTTACAATTTCGTGAATGTCAGCGACGAAAAGGAAGAAATCCCCGAAAAAAGCGTGAAAGGCGAAGGCAAAAACAATTTTGTGCTTTTGTGCCTTTTGTTTGCAATTTTAACGTCATTGCTTTTCACGCCTGCGTTTAACATAAAAATCGTCGCGGTGACGGGAAACAACGCCCTCACCGCGCAGCAGATTGTTAAAAATTCGGGCATTGTGACGGGCAGAAACATACTTCGCACAAACACGCGCTCGGCGGTTAAAAACCTTAAAAAAATACCGCTTATAAATGACGTGCACGTTAAATTGAAATTTCCCTCAACCGTTGAAATTGCGGTGGAGGAGTGCGTCAAAACGGCGTACGTCAAGCATTTGGACAAGTATATCTGCATAGATAAAAACGGAAAAATTCTCGAAATTTTAAACGGCGCGGAGAACGAAAATCTTATAGTCGTGACGGGCGTTGTGCCGACAAAATTTGAGGTCGGATCAAAAATTACGTTCAAAGACGGCGAGAAATTCGACATTCTCACAAGCCTTCTTTCGGAAATTTCGTCGGCAACCGATTTGCCCAATGCCGTGAAAAGCATAGATTTGAGCGACAAAAATAAAATTATGATGACAATGGATAACGAAATTGACGTAAATATGGGCAAAAACGACGCACTGCAGTATAAAATGGCATATCTTACAAAAACGCTGGAAACCCAGCTTAAAACCTACCGCGGAGGGACGCTCGATTTGTCCGACCCGTCCGCGTCGGCAAGGTATAAAGGAAGCGCACAGTAGGAGATAAAACATAAACACGGCATAAAAATTTGCAAGGAGAAAAATATGCGCGATAAAAAAACTCAAATCACACTTGCGGTACTGTTTTTTATTTTAAGCTTTGCAATCACAATGCAGGTTAAAAGCATAATAAAAAATTCCTCGTCCGAAAACGGCGAAATTACGCGCGTTGAGGAGGCAAAAGAGGAACTCGTAAAAAAAGATTTGCAGATTGAAGATTTGAAAAACCGTCTTTTGGCGGCAACAAACGATTTGGACAACTACCGCAAAGAGGCGGAGCAAAACACCGACGGCGCAAAGGCTATGGCGTCCGAGCTTGAAAGATACAAAATTCTTGCAGGTCTTACCGACGTTAAAGGCAAGGGCGTGACGGTTACGCTGTCCGACAGCACCGCCGAGCCTGATGCCGGAAAATCTGCGTCGTCATACATAATCCACGACAGCGACCTTCGCACAATCGTAAACGAACTGCGCTCTGCCGACGCCGAGGCTATTTCAATAAACGGCGAACGTCTTGTGTCGTCCAGCGAAATAAGGTGCGTCGGTCCGACAATCATAATAAACGGCAACAAATACGTTCCGCCGTTTGAGATTAAGGCAATCGGCGAGCCTGATATGCTTGAGGCGGCTCTAAAACTTAAAGGCGGTATAATCGACCAGCTTAAAAGCCTTTACGGATTTGACATTTCCATTGCAAAGTCGGCGGAAATAAAAATCGGGAAATACAGCGGAATTGTAAGCTTTAAATACGCAAAAAGCGCGGAGTAGGGGGTTTTTGAAAATGATACTTGTATTTGCACTTGCCGCAGGGTGCGCCCTCGCGGTGATGTTTGACATATATATCCCTGCGTATTTCATACCGTATGCGGCAATGATGATACTTGCGTCGCTCGACTCGCTCCTCGGCGCATATACCGCGTCACTGCGCGGAAAATTCGATTTCACAATTTTCATAACGGGATTTTTCGGCAACGCTTTAATCTCGGCGCTTTTGATATTTTTCGGCAAAAAAGTCGGGCTTGATTTATATCTTGCCGCGTCGCTGGTTTTTGTTATGAGAATTTTCCAAAATTTTGCCATAGCAAGGCGCATTTTTCTTAAAAGTTTTATAAAAAATCACGATAATGACAAAATTAGCGAAAAAAATGAATAATTTTAAAAAAAATGCTTGGAATTTGCAAAGTTTTATGATATAATCATTACATAATGGTATATTGTATTTATAATTACCGCTTTATTTTACAAATTAAGATAAATTTTATAAAGTGCAAGGAGGAAGAACCGTGTTGGAATTTGATAACGAAAAGGAAATAACCGGTGCTAATATGAAGGTTATAGGTGTCGGCGGCGGCGGAAACAACGCTGTTAACAGAATGATAGAAGACCAGCTTACAGGCGTACAGTTTATTGCCGTTAACACAGAGAAACAGGTGCTTTTCGGCGAAAACCGTTCAAAAGCAGACCTTAAAATTCAGATTGGCGAAAAACTTACAAAAGGTCTCGGTGCAGGCGCAAAGCCTGAAATCGGTCAGAGAGCAGCCGAGGAGAGCAGAGAGGAAATCGCGCAGGCAATCCGCGGTGCGGATATGGTGTTTGTTACCGCAGGTATGGGAGGCGGAACAGGTACGGGCGCGGCTCCCATTATTGCAAACATAGCAAAAGAAATGGGCATACTTACTGTCGGCGTTGTAACACGTCCGTTCAGATTTGAGGGTAAAAGACGTCTTGACCAGGCAAACGCAGGTATTGAAGAATTGAAACAGTGCGTTGACGCGCTTGTTGTAATTCCGAACGACAAACTTTTGGACGTTTGCGACAAGAAAACTTCTATGAAAGACGCATTCAAAATTGCGGACAGCATTTTGAGCCAGGGCGTTAAAGGTATTTCAAACCTTATCACTTCGCCGGGATATATCGATTTGGACTTTGCGGATATTTCGTCCGTAATGAGAAATTCGGGTATCGCGCATATGGGTATCGGCAGAGCGTCGGGTGAAAACAGAGCAGAGGTTGCTATCAAAGCGGCTATCAATTCTCCGCTTCTCGAAACAACAATCGACGGCGCAAGCAATGTTGTATTCAATATCGCGGGCGACAAAAACCTTACTCTTTACGAAATCGAGAGCGCGTCCGAGCTTATCTACGAGCTTGTTGACTCCGACGCGAACATTATATTCGGTACATCTGTTGACGATTCGCTTGATGACGAAATTGTTATCACGGTTGTTGCAACAGGTCTTGACGAGCCCTCCAAGGCTGAAAAGAAGAAAACGGACGATACAGAAGCGCCTGCGTTTGAAAAATTCAGCGACGACGATTTTGTTATTCCGCCGTTTTTGTCAAACAAAAATAACTGATAATTGATTTAAAATTTAAAGCACACTGTTCTTGCGGTGTGCTTTAATTGAATAAAAAAACAAATTTTGCGCGAAAGGAAGTTTGACGCATATGAGATGTCCGTATTGCGAATATACCGAAAGCAAGGTTATAGATTCGCGCCCTACCGACGAGGGAAATTCAATCCGAAGAAGGCGCGAATGTTTGAAGTGCGAAAAACGTTTTACAACGTATGAGCAAATCGAGTCTATTCCGATTATTATAATCAAAAAGGACGGCAAGCGCCAGCAATATGACAGACAAAAACTCATAAACGGAATTTTGCGCGCGTGCGAAAAAACGCCCGTAACCTTTGCGCAGGTGGAAAATATGGTGTCCGAAATTGAGGTGAAACTGTTCAATTCTATGGACAGAGAAATTTCGTCAACGCATATCGGCGAGCTGGTTATGGAAAAGCTTAAGGATATTGACGAGGTGGCATATGTGCGTTTTGCCTCTGTTTACAGGGAATTCCGCGACGTCAACACGTTTATGGACGAACTTAAAAGCCTTTTGAAATCAAAAAAGAAATCATAGGGTGTTTTTTAAAGGTGTTTTGCGTGCGGCATAATTTTATGCTCGCCGCATACATAAAATTTTTTAAAAAGGAGGATTTTTTATGAAATTTAAGAAACTGACGGCTGCCGCAATGGCGGCAATGATGCTTGCATCGGGAACGGCATTTGCGGACGGCGGTGCGGACGGGAAAATCAGCGTAATTGTGGACGGCAAAACTTTGGAATTTGACCAGCCTCCCATTATGGAAGGCGACCGCGTGCTTGTGCCGTTCAGAGCAATTTTTGAGGCGCTCGGATGCAGTGTTGACTATCACAGCTACGGCGAAACCGAAACCGTCAACGCAAAAATGGGCTCGAAAAGTTTGGGACTTACAATCGGTTCGACCGAGATTTATGCGTCGGGCGAGGCAAAAACCATTGACGTTGCGCCCAAAATCGTAAACGACAGAACGCTTGTTCCTGTGCGCGTTGCGTCCGAAAGTTTCGGCGCTGAAGTTGTGTGGGACGAAGCGGAAAACACCGTAAACATTACCTCGAAACAGGGATTTTATAAAATCACAAGGTCGAAAATGGACTATACTTCCTCGGCGGATGACGGCACAACATTGTTCACGGCAACGTGTTATTATCCCGTGATTGAAAATGCGGAAAACGACGAGTTTATAACTGCGGTGAATACAGACACGCTCAATGCGGTTAATGCGTTTACTGACGGGCTTAAAACCGAGTTTTATGACACAGCAAATGAAGAATACTTGTCGCTTAAGGCAAATCCCGACGAGAACGGCAGAGAATTTTTGCCGTATACGTTTGAGTTTGACTATGACATTGACCTCAACACCGAAAATTATCTTTCTATGACCGCGGTACTCTATTATGACCTTCACGGCGCGCACCCGACCACATCTATGACGTCGGTTAACTACGATATGAAAGGGAAAAAAGAGCTTGCGCTCTCGGACATCTGGAATATGGATGAAACCGCGGCGACAAACGAGGTTATAGCAATATTTAACGAGGATATCGACAAAAACCCCGATATGTATTTTGCGGACGCAAAGGAAACGGTTGAGAAAATTGCAAAAGACGTTGAGTTTTATCTGGATGAGGAGGGCGTTAACCTCTATTTCCAACTCTACGATATAGCGCCTTACGCGGCGGGTTATCCGCAGATTACGGTTCCGTTTGAGGGCAACGAGCAGATGTATAAAATAAAGTTGGCACCTACGTTAACCGTTGAAAATCAGGACAGTGCGAATTCGCATACGTTGAAAATTGTTGAATAAGTTTTTATGATGATAAACCAACAGGACGGTGATTAGCCGTCCTGTTGGTTTTTTCGGTTAGACGGGACGATGTGGGCATCGTCCCCTACGATTAAATTAGCCTAATTTACGCGCAAATGTACGGGCGATGCCCGCATTACCCCGAAAAATACGATTTTCGTGTCGTTGCGCACAACGGAAAAATTTCATTATAAATTTTTTGTTGAAATGTTTTTCAATATTGTAGGGGGCGATGCCCACATCGCCCCGAAAAAAAGGCTGAACGGTATTCCGTTCAGCCTTTCAAATTATTTTATCTCAAATCTTAAAATATCGGCAAAACCGCGCCGGCATATTTTTCATCTATAAAACTTTTAACTTTGTCCGTTTTGAGTGCGTCCACGAGTGCTTTTGTCTTTTCGCTCGACTCCTCACCGCTTCTTACAGCAACGATATTTGCGTATGTCTGCGCCGCGTCGCCGTTTGCATTTTCGGTTGCGAGAGCGTCCGAAATTTTAAGTCCTGCGCCGATTGCGTAGTTGCCGTTGATAACCGCGATGGAACCGGGGTCGCTGTTTTTGAGCTGTGCAGGAACGGTTTCAGCCTGAACGGTCTGAATGTTGTAACCGCCGTTGTCAACTATATCAAGAGTTGTAACACCCTTTGACGCGCTTGCACCCTCGGGGAGTTTGATAATGTTTTCCTGTGCAAGAAGAAGAAGCGCTCTTGTTTCGTTGCTGTCGTCGGCAGGAATAACGATCGTTGCACCCGGTTTCAAATCTTTGAGGTCGGTAACGTCGTTTGAATAAATGCCGAACGGCTCATAGTGAATTGCCGCCGCAGACGCAAGGTTTGTGCCGTTCTGCGCGTTGAAACTGTCAAGATAGGGTTTGTGCTGGAAGTAGTTTGCGTCGAGTGCGCCGTCCGCAAGCGCCTTGTTGGGGAGAACATAGTCGTCGTAGATTACAACTTCGAGCGTGTAGCCTTTTGCGGCGAGGTCTTCTTTTACGCTTTCAAGAATTTCAGCGTGAGGTGTGGAGCTTGCGCCGACTTTAATTGTTTTGTCGTCCTTTTTTGCGCCGCAGCCCGAGAAAAGTCCGATTACAACTGCGAGTGATACAATAAGCGATAAAATTTTCTTCATTTTACATTTCTCCTTAAAATAAATTTTGTGTTTTTAAATTTTTATGTTCTGCATATGTACGAAAAACCGTTCCCGAAAATCACATTCGTCCGAACCTGAAATTTTCGCGGACAAGCTTTGTAAAACGAAATATCATAAGAATTTCTCCTTTTACGCCTTTATTTTATGCGCTTGTCTGTCTTGTGCGCGATAAACGCGCCTGCCTCCTGAATAATCTGCACAATTATGATTGTCAGCACAACGCAAATCCAGATAATATCGTTGTTGTAGCGCTGATAACCGTAAGTTATAGCAATCTGTCCGAGTCCGCCGCCACCGATTGTAGCCGCCATTGCGGAGTAGGAGAGAATTGTTACCATAGAAATAACACCGCCGATTATAAGGCTCGGCTTTGCCTCGGGAATGAGCACCTTTGTGATTATTTTTCCCGTCGATGTGCCCATTGCCTGTGCCGCCTCGATAATGCCCTTGTCAACCTCTTTGATTGACGATTCCACCATTCGCGCAACATACGGCGCCGCGGCGATAATCAGCACAACCACCATTGCTTTGTTGCCGAAACTTGTGCCGACAACCAGCTTTGCAACGGGAAGGAGTGCAACCATAAGTATGATAAACGGAATACTTCTGAAAATATTTACGATAAATCCCACAATTCGGTTGAGCCACAAAACGGGACAAATTCCGTCCTTGTCCGTCACCGAAAGCATAATTCCGAGCGGAAGTCCTATAACATATGAAACGATTGTGGATAAAAGCGTCATATAAACCGTTTCCCAAATTCCAAACTGAATTATTCCGTTTTGCCAAAGTGAATGAAACATTTCGGACATTGGCTCACACCTCCTTTTCGTATGCAATGCCGTTTGTATCGAGATATGCAAAAATCTTGCCCGACTGCACTTCGTCGTCGGGAAGTTCCAAAAGCATATGCCCGTAGGCCGTGCCGTCAATATCTTTTGTGTCGGCATACATAATGTTAACCGGCACCTGTGTTGACAAAATCATATCGGCTATAATGCTTCGTCTGCTCTTTTCGCCGTCAAACACAAGGCGTATGCTCTTTTTACCCGTGATGTGCGCGTCGGTTTTCGACTTCGGAAGAATAAGTTCTTTTGCAATGTCCGATTTCGGGTTTGCAAAAACGGTGCTTACTTTGCCCGACTCCGCGATTTGGCTTTTGTCGATAACCGCAACGCGGTCGCAGATTTGCTCTATAACTTTCATTTCGTGGGTGATGACAACGATTGTCACGCCCATTGTTTTGTTTATTTGTTTTAAAAGTTCCAAAATCGACTGTGTTGTGTTGGGGTCGAGTGCGCTTGTAGCCTCGTCGCAGAGTATGTATTTCGGGTCTGTGGCAAGTGCGCGCGCAATGGCAACTCTTTGTTTCTGTCCGCCCGAAAGCTGTGACGGATAGGATAAAAGTCTGTCCGAAAGACCGACCATTTCGATGAGCTCTTTCGCTTTTTTCTCCGCGTCCGCTTTTTTCACGCCGGCAATTTCAAGCGGATAGCACACGTTTTTTAAAACGTTTCTCTGCTCCAAAAGGTTAAATCCCTGGAAAATCATTCCGATAGACTGTCTGACATTTAAAAGTTCTTTTTTCTTAAGGGTTGTAAGCGATTTTCCGTCCAGCACCACCTCGCCCTTTGTTGGACGCTCGAGAAGGTTGATACACCTTACAAGTGTGGATTTTCCTGCGCCCGAAAGACCGATAATTCCGAAGATTTCGCCGTCGTTCACGGTTAAGTTTATGTCTTTCAATGCCGTGATTGTGCCGTATGACGTTTTAAAGCTTTTTTCAAGATTTTTAATTTCTATCATAGCTAAAATTTCAGCTCCTTAATTTTGCAATAAAAAAATCAGGAATTTTCTTCCTGATTTATGCTTAAATGATTGCAAAAATTGTTTGATTTACATAAAACAGGCAGATTTTTTTGCACTTGAAAAGCGGCACATACCGAAAAATGTGCACATATACATTATAGCAGATGTAAAAAATACGCTTTTCATAAAAATTCACCTCAATGTAAAAATACATTTAATGTAAAACATCTTTCTCATTATATCAAACGAAACTTCGTTTGTCAAGTCATACGTTTTTTGTATGCGTTAAATCCTTTATAATCTCGCCGGCAATGATAAGCCCCGCAACCGACGGTGAAAATGCCGTACTTCCGGGTGTCTGACGGCGCTTGCTTTCGCCGAAACCCTCCTCGGTCTGCGCGATTTCCAAAATCGGAGTTAAGGGTTTTTCTTTTGAATAAACAACTTTAAGCTTTTTAATTCCGCGTTTTTTCAGCTCACGGCGCATAACCCTTGCAAGCGGACAAATTTCGGTTTTGTAAATGTCCGACACTTCAAACATATCGGGATTTATCTTGTTCCCGGCACCCATTGAACTGATAATCGGCGTGTTTGCCTTGTCCGCGTTTACAATAAGCTCAATCTTTCCCGTCACGGTGTCAATCGCGTCAACGATATAGTCGTATTTTGAAAAATCGAACAAATGCGCTGTTTCGGGGGTGTAGAAAACGTTGAAAGTGTTGATTTCCGCGTCGGGGTTTATATCGAGAAAACGCTCTCTCGCCGCGTCGGTTTTATACATTCCTATGCTTTTTACCGTCGCGATAATCTGGCGGTTTATGTTCGATTCGCAAACCCTGTCGCTGTCGACAAGGTCGATTTTTCCGACACCGCTGCGCACAAGCGCCTCGGCACAGTGACCGCCCACACCGCCTATTCCGAAAACGGCAATATGCGAATTTTTCAAAATATTCATTTTTTCGTGCCCGAACAAAAGGGCGGTGCGAATGAATTTTTCCGACATTTTTATCCTCTGCAAAAGCAAATTTTTAATTCTTACCGTTTCGGTATGTTTTGTATGCTTTAATCATACACCAAACAAAACGATATGTCAAGAAAATTTTATAAAGTTGATAAAATTTTACAATAAATTGTAGACTTGCGCATAAAATTTTGATATAATTAAACCATATTTTTGAAAAAAGAGGTGAGGCAAAATGACGGCAGTTCTCATTATGGCGTCGGTTGTGATATTCGCGTGCGTGCTTTTCAACCGCCTGTCAAGCAAGGTCGGCATACCGGCACTGCTCGCGTTTATTCTGCTCGGAATGTTTTTCGGCTCGGACGGCGTTGTGCGTATTCCGTTTGACGACTATATTTTTGCCGAGCGGATATGTTCGGTTGCGCTTATTTTCATTATGTTTTACGGCGGATTCGGCACAAATATGAATTTTGCGCGCCCCGTTCTTGCAAAAGCGGTGCTTCTTTCGTCGTTCGGAACGTTTTTCACTGCCGGGCTTGTGGGGCTTTTCTGTCATTTTGTTTTAAAAATAGCAGTTCTCGAAAGTTTTCTTATCGGCGCGGTCATATCCTCCACCGACGCGGCGTCGGTTTTCTCGATTTTGAGGTCGAAACGGCTCAATTTAAAATATAACTGCGCATCGCTTTTGGAGGTTGAAAGCGGAAGCAACGACCCGTTTTCGTATATGCTCACAGTGATTGTGCTGACGCTGATGAACGGCGGTATGAAGGCGCAGTCCGCGGTGTATATGCTTTTTGCACAGGTTGTTTACGGCTTGATTTTCGGCGCGGCCATCGCATATATCGCGATTTGGATTTTGAAAAATTTCAAGGTTTCCGCGTCGGGATTTGATATGATTTTCATAGTCGGAGTTGCGGTTTTGTCCTACGCACTGCCGTCGTATTTCGGCGGAAACGGTTATCTTTCGGTTTACATAACGGGTATAATACTGGGAAATACCAAGCTTTCAAACAAAACGGGACTGGTGAATTTTTTCGACGGCGTAACCTCGCTTATGCAGATGGTTCTGTTCTTTCTGCTCGGACTTTTGTCGTTTCCCACAAAACTCGGCACAGTTTTTGCAACGGGACTTTTGCTCGCGCTGTTTTTGACGTTCGCTGCGCGCCCCGTTGCGGTGTCGGTCATAATGTTTCCGTTAAAATGCAGATTTAAAGAATTTCTGTTTGTGTCGTGGGCGGGAATGAGGGGTGCGGCGTCCATAGTTTTTGCAATTATGGCGGTGATAAACCCTGCCGTTGTGGACAACGACATTTTCCATATCGTGTTTTTCGTGGTGCTTTTTTCAATTTTGGTGCAAGGCTCGCTCATTCCGAAAATCGCGCGCGTGCTTGATATGATAGACGAAAAAGCCGACGTTATGAAAACGTTTACCGACTATACCGACGAGGTTGCGGTACAGTTTATAGAGTTTAATATTCCCGAAAATCACGCTTGGATAGGGAAGGAAATCCGTGAAATCACCTTTCCTCCCGAGTCGATTTTGGTGCTGATAATCCGTGACGGCAAAAAGCTTGTACCCAACGGAAAAACGGTGCTTAAAGAGGGCGACAGCCTTATTTTGAGCGGTAAGGCGAGCGACGGCGCAAGCGACGTCCACCTTTATGAAATCACGGTTGAGGAAAATGACGGTTTTTCGGGCAGGGCGCTTAAAGATATAGCGTACGACCGGAAGCTTATAATTATGATTCGCCGCCGCGGAAAAATCATCATTCCGAAAGGCAACACCGTGATAAAAAACAACGATATTCTTGTTATAAACGACAGCGCAGTTCACTCATAACAAGCTTTAAAATATGAAAAAGCCGTTTTTACAAACGGCTTTTGTTTTGTTCTAATTAAAAATATCGCGCCCGTCAAATTTATTAAAAAGCGCTTTGATACGCGCAAAAATAAGTCTGTTTTGCGTGTGTTTAAGGTTCGGGTCGCGCGACAAAACTTCATAACAAAGCTTTTGCGCGTGCTTTAAAATTTCCAAATCGGTGAAAAGATTTGCAACTTTAAGTGTCGGCAAGCCGTGCTGGCGCGTGCCGAAAAATTCACCGAATCCGCGCAGTTCAAGGTCTTTTTTCGCAATTTCAAATCCGTCGGACGATTTAACCATAATTTTCATTCGCTCGGCGGTTTTCTCGTTGTCAAGCGCGTTGCAGAAAAGTATGCAGTATGACTTGTGTTCGCCCCTGCCGACGCGTCCGCGGAGCTGGTGAAGCTGGGAAAGTCCGAATCTTTCGGCATTTTCAATCAGCATAATCGTTGCGTTGGGAACGTCCACGCCGACCTCGATAACGGTTGTGGACACCAAAATGTCAAGTTCGCCGTTTTTGAACGACTGCATAACTTTGTCCTTTTCGTCCGCTTTCATTTTGCCGTGCAAAAGCCCGATTTTCCGCGTCGGAAACACATCATTTGTAAGGTGCGCAAACATTTTTTCGCCCGACATAACGTCGAGATTTTCGTTTTCGTCAATGAGCGGACACACAATGTATGCCTGTCTGCCTTTTTCAATTTCCTTTTCCGCAAACGAATATGCGCGTTTGCGGTACGACTCGTTCACGCAGAAAGTGTCGATTTTCTGCCGTCCTTTCGGCATAGAATTTACGATTGATATATCCAAATCGCCGTATAAAATCAGCGCAAGGGTGCGCGGAATGGGCGTCGCGCTCATAACAAGCACGTTGCACGCCTTTGTTTTTGCCGACAAAACAGAACGCTGATTTACGCCGAAACGGTGCTGTTCGTCGGTGACGGCAAGAATGAGTTTCGGAATTTTCACGTTGTCGTTAAGCAGAGCGTGCGTGCCGACTATAACGTCAAATTCACCGTTTTCAATAGCCTCGCAGAGCTTTTTTTTGCCCTTGGTTGACGACGTTAAAAGACAGATGTTAACACGTCCGCCGAACATTTTTTTGAGTGTTTCGTAATGCTGAACCGCCAGAATTTCGGTCGGCGCCATAAGTGCCGACTGAAAACCGTTTTTCGCGCAGACGTACATTGCCGCCGCGGCGATTACGGTTTTTCCGCTTCCCACGTCGCCCTGAATAAGCCTGTTTGCGCACTTTTCGGTCTGCAAATCGCAAAGCACTTCGTTAAGCACATTTTGCTGTGCGTCGGTCAGCGTAAACGGCAGAGTTTTTTCAAATTCTTCCTTATACGATATATCGCTCACGCGCTCGGTAGTTTTTTGTTCACGGTTTTTGCGAATGTATAAAAGCGATAGCTGAAGTATGAAAAGTTCCTCAAAAACAAGCCGTTCGCGCGCCTTTGCAAGCGTTTCAAAGTCTGACGGAAAGTGCATCTGTCTTAACGCAAAATCAAGTGAACAGAGCGAGTATCTTTCGCGCGTAAAATCGTCGAAAATATCGTAAAACATATCGAATTTGTCAAACGCGTTTTTCACCGTGTCGCGCACAAATTTCTGCGTAACGCCTTTTGTAAGGTGATAAACGGGCATAATTTTAAGCACGTTTTTCGCGTTGCCCGCGCGCTCCGCCTCAAGCATTTCCAGTTCAAGTTTTCCGAAATTACGCGTTACCTTGCCGTAAAAAATATACTCCGCGCCGAGGTCGAATTTCACGGGATATTTCGGGTTTGAAAACCATTTCACAAAAATAACTCCCGTGCCGTCGTTTACGGGCAGAGCACACAAAACAATGTTCTTTTTAATTCTTTTCTGCATAGGAAATGAGGACAAAATTGCCCTTATACAGCATCTTTCGCCCTCTTTAGCATCGCATATTTTAACAAAAGTCCGCCTGTCCTCGTAGTCTTTGGGAAAATTGTAAATAATATCCCAAACGTTGTAAAGCGACAGACGGTTAAGCATAATTTTTCGCTTTTCACCGACGCCCTTAATGTAGGTAACGTCGGTGTTGAGCGTTTTTATGTAACTTTGAAAATCCATAAAATTTACCTATTCCGCCGACGCGATATACGAATAAATCGGCTGTTCGCCGCGCATAACGGTAACGTCGCAGTCGGAGAATTTCTTTTCAAGTTTTGCTTTCAATTTTTCGCCTGCCTTGTCGGGCACTTCTTCACCGCAGAAAACGGTGATGATTCCTGTGTCACTGTCAACGATTTCCGCAAGCGACGAAATCAAAACGTCTTCGTCCTTTTTGCCGACAATCTTAATTTTTCCGTCAACAATCCCCAAAATATCGCCCGTTTTGATGTCGTTTCCGTCAAGGTTTGTGTCGCGCACCGCGGTTGTAATCTGCACCGACTTCACGCCGTCAATAACCTCACACATAACGTCCTCGTTGTCCTCAACCGACAAATCCTCGTCGTATGCAAGAAGCGCGGAAACCGCCTGCGGAATACTTTTTGTCGGAATTACGATAACGTTTCTGTCAGAAAGTTCCTTCGCCTGTTCCGCCGCAAGAATGATGTTTTTGTTGTTTGGGAACACAAAAACGTTTTTCGCATTCACCAAATCAATAGCGGACAAAATGTCCTCTGTGCTGGGGTTCATAGTCTGACCGCCCTCGATAATGTGGTCAACGCCGAGGTCGAAAAATGTCTTTTTAATTCCGGCGCCCGCCGCAACGCAAACAAAGCCGATTTCCTTTTCGGCATTCTTTTTGTCCTCTTTGGTGATGACCTTTTCGTCGTGCTGATAGCGCATATTGTCGATTTTAATGTTGATAAGTTCGCCCAGACGGAGCGCCTCGCCGATAACAAGGTTCGGCGTGTTTGTGTGAATATGCACTTTCACCACGTCGTCGTCATCTATAACAAGCATACAGTCGCCGTAGTATTCGATTGTCGATTTAAACTTGAATACATCAACGTTTTTGGCCTTTTTGTTAATCAAAAATTCCGTGCAGTACTGGAATTTTATATCCGCCTGAACGTCTTTCGGCGTGCTTTGCGTTTTAAGCGGTGTTTCGCTTTCGTCAAGCGCAACGATTTCACCCGTTTTGAGAAACGCGAGCGCGCCCTCCAAAATGCACACAAGACCTTTTCCGCCTGCATCCACAACACCTGCCTGCTTGAGCTGGGGGAGGATAAACTGTGTTTTTGCAAGCGACTCATTCGCCGAATTTACGATTTTTTCAAAAAATTCAACCGCGTCAAGACCGTCTTTCGCGTATTTTTCCGCCGCCTCCGCAGTTTCGCGCGCAACGGTGAGAATTGTGCCCTCCGTCGGTTTCATAACCGCGCGGTAAGCGGTGTCCGCCGCCGATTTAAACGCCGCCGCAACGCCCTCAAAATCAGCGTCCGCACCCGTCAGACCTTTGTTTATTCCGCGCATAAGCTGTGATAAAATTACGCCCGAATTTCCTCTTGCACCGCGAAGCGTCGCCGACGCCATGATTTTGGAAATATCCAAAACACTCTTTTCGCGGTTCGCCGCAATCTCTTTGACCGCCGCGGAAATCGTAAGCGACATATTTGTGCCCGTATCACCGTCAGGAACGGGAAAAACGTTAAGGTTGTCAACAATGCTTTTCTGATTGCAAAGATTGTTGGCGCCTGAAATTATCATATCGGCAAACAGTGTGCCGTCAATTTTCTTAACCATCTTCTTCTCCTTATTTTTGCAATCTGAAGCCCTCAACATACACGTCAACCTTTGCAACTTCCATACCCGTGATGTTTGCAATGTGGTATTTAACGTTGCTCATAACGTTTTCCGAAACGGCGCCTATATTTACGCCGTAGTCAACAATGATGTGCATATCAACAGCAATTTTGTTATCTTCCGTGTAAACCTTAATTCCTTTTGTAAGACTGTCTTTTTTTAGCAAACTTGCAAATTCGTCTTTTTTGGAGCGGTATGCCATACCCACAACGCCGTAGCAGTTTTCGGCAACAATTCCCGCCGCTTTGGCAATAACGTCAAGGTTTATAAAAACATCGCCCTTCGCAAGCTTTGCGCATACAATTTCCATAAAAAGCACCTCCTATAATTTAATTATGTTTATGTTATCTGTATTTTGATAAATTTCATTTTCACGGCAGGCAGAGATTATCACCTGCGTGTGTTTTGCGTAGTTCGAAAGGTACGAAAACACTGTTTTAAAGCGCAAATCGTCGTATTGGCTGAACGCGTCATCCAAAAAAACAGGCGCATTTTTCTCGTTTATCATATCTATTATACCAAATCTTAACGCAAAATACAACTGGTCGAGCGCACCTTTGCTCAAAATTGTTTCGTCGGCATATCCGCCGTCTTTTTTATACCGCGCTCCGAAGGTTTTGTCAATCAAAACGTCGCTGTGCGCGCCGTTTGTGATTTGCGAGAAAATTCCGCTCACCTTTTTTGCGAGCGACGGCGCAAAGTTGCTTTGCTGGCTTGACACGGCGTATTCAAAAATTTCTTTCGCCGATGTGATTATTTCAAGCTCTGCGCGTTTTTCTTTGAGTGCCGATTTTGTGTTTTCAATCTGTTCTTCAAGGCTCAAAACGTCGTCTGTGCCCGTTTTTACCGAATAAATTTCAAATTCCGTTTTGTTTAATTCGCGCGTAAGATTTGCAATTTCGCCCGATTTTTCTTTGACGAGTTTTTCCGCATCGGCTTGCGAAACGGTCGGTTTTGCGGATTTTAATTTTTCAAAAAGCGCGTCTTTTTCGGTTTCGCCGTATTCTTTCAAAAGCGCGTCCGACAGGCTTTCGAGTTCGTTTTGTTTTGACAAAAGCGTGCCCTGTGCCGAATTTATCTTCGCTTTAAGCACTTCTCTCTGCGATAAGACCGCCGTGTAAGCGTTCTTTTTTGAAATGTAATCGGCTTTTGACAAAAGATTGACCTTCTTTAAAAAGTTCGCGCCAAATGCCTCGTTTTCCTCTTTTTGCTTTTCGGTTTTGTCGAATTCTTCCGACGTTTCGTTGAGTTTTTTGCCGTTTGATATGTAAAGATAAGCACTCACAACACCAAAAATCGCCGCCGCAATGCACAAAACAGGCATTACAAACGCAAAAACCGCAATCATTGCAAGCGACGCGATAAGCAGTGCAAACCACGTTTTTTTGCCCGACGAAAGATTTTTCCTGCGCTCCCCCAAAATCATAAGACGTGCGGAAAAATTGTCGTCTTTTTCGCTTAAAAACCGCGTTTCCTCTTCCTCGGAAATATTTTTTATTCCGTCGTAGACGCTCATATCAAAGTTTGAAAATTCGTCGTTTAATCGGTTTAATTCGTCTTGCGAAAATTTTATTTCGTTTTGGAGTTTCTCAATTCTAGCACCGTTTTCGCCGAGACGCGCAATGTTTTTTTCGTGTTCAAGTTTTTCTTTTTCTTCCTCTGCTTTTTCGAGTGCGGATTTTATTTTTGCAAATTTTTCCTCCAGCAACACCGATTTTCCACTGTTTTCATTCGCTTTGTAAAGCCGTTCGTCAAGGTTTGAAAGTTCGGTTTCAAGCGTCGGAATAACCGCGTTTTTCCGCTTGGGGGAGGACAAATTTAAAATATCTTCGTCAATTTTTTTGCAAATTTTCTCCTGTGACGTGTTTTCGTCACCGCTTTGCGCGAGGTTTGAAAGGCGCGCGGAAATTTCGCCGTCACCGCCCGAAATTTTGCTTGAAATGTTGGACACAAAAAGCGTATTCAAAAAAGCGTCCTCGCCGAGCGAAAACAGATTTTTGCCGATATTCTGGGCGAAATCGGCGCTCATAACATCACCGTTTACCTTGTTCACAACCGAAATTTGCTTTGCTTTTGCGCCTTTTGACGTTCTGAAAATTTCGTATTCACAGTTATCGCCGCACACCGTGATGCTTCCGCACATCGGCTCGCCCGAAAGCGGAACATAACGTTTAAATTCGCTTTTTCTGCCTGAAATTCCGTAAAAAATGTATTTTATAAACGCGATAACCGTCGATTTTCCCGATTCGTTCGCACCGAAAAGTACATTCAAGCCGTCGGAAAAATTATAGGTTTTGTTCTCGATACCGCCGAAAGTTTTTATGTTTATTTCCTTAATATACAATCCGTCACCGCCTAAAACAGACCGAAAAGATAGTCTGCAACTTTGTCGTAAAATTCCTTGTTTCCGCCGTCAGAAAGCTCTTTTATGCGCTTTGCGCAAATGCCTTTTAACGTGTATTCTTCGCACAGCGCGTCAATGTCAAGGAGAGATTTCGTTTCGTCGGAGAATTTTATGTAAAAAACGCTGTCCTCAAAAAACGAGCTTAAAACGGCCTTGTCAAGCTTGATTTCTGCTTTTTTTCCGCCCGTGAGAACGATTTTGTAAAAGTCGGACGCGCGCGTTAATTTTTCGCGGATTTTGCCGATAACATCTTCAAAAATTTCACAGTCCGAAACGTCAATTTCGCAGACGTTGAACCGTCTTTTTTCAAGAGGAACAAATTTTAAATCCGCTTTTTGCTTGTCAATATTTCCGATAAGAACGCCCTTTTCACCCGTTTCGTCAAAACCGTGCGGTTCGAGCGCGCCCGAATATGCATAGTGAGTTTTTCCCGACGTCAAAATGCCCGAATATGCGTGCGTGTGACCGAGCGCAATGTAGTCGGCGTTTGTACCCGAAATATCGCTTTGCAAAAGGGGATTGTATTCACTGCCAGATTTTAGGTCGCCGTGTATGCAGACGAGATTTATCTTGCCGTCGTCAGGCGCGGAAAAGCCCGAAAGCAGGCAGTTTTCCTGATATTCGCCGTCGAATCCTGCGCCGATAATGCGCACGTTCAATGCGTCGAGTTCAACACATTCAAGGCTTGTGCCGAAAATTTTCACGTTTTCGCTCAAATTTTCACCAAGACGCGAATAAATTCCGCTCGCGATAGGGTCGTGGTTGCCGGGTGAAATAAATACATAAATTTCGGGAATTTTCGCAAGTGTTTTGCGCACAAAATCCACCGTGCTGTCAGCGGTTAAAGCGATGTCGAACAGGTCGCCGGCAATAAGTATGATTTTAACATCTTCCTCTTTTGCGAGATTTATTGCTTTTTCAAATGTTTCTTTGTATTCCGCGCGCCTTAACGCGCTTTTTTCGGGGGATAAGCCCTCTGTTTTTCTGTCAAGATGCACGTCTGCAATGTGCATAATTTTAACCATTTTTTCACCTCAAAATACCGATTACCGCGCGGTCGTTTCCGCCCAAATCACGTTTTACAACGGTATTTTCAAATTTTTCTGTCATTAAGCTTTTAACCGCGTCAGCCTGGTCAAAGCCGATTTCAAAAGCCAAAATTCCGCCTTTTTTAAGAAAAAATTCCGCGTCCGCGACGATTTTTCTGTAAAACAAAAGTCCGTCTTTTCCGCCGTCCAATGCGGATTTCGGCTCGTAGTTTTTCACCGTTTTATCAAGATTTTCAATTTTTTCTGTTTCAATGTACGGCGGATTTGACACGCAAATATCAAATTTTCCGTATGCTTTTTTAAGGTCTGAAAGATTTTCCAAAACGTCGAGCCGTATAAACTCGCAGACGTCCGAAACGCCGTTGATACGGGCGTTTTTCTCAGCGGCCGCAAGGGTTTTTTCAAATTTGTCAACGCATACAACGCGCCGTGCCGAGGTGTATTTCGCGCACGAAATTCCAATCGCACCGCTCCCCGCGCATAAGTCGAGAAGTTTATCGCCCGTTTTTGTCTGCGCGATAACCTCTTCAACCACCGTTTCGGTGTCGGGACGGGGAATAAGCGTGTTTTCGTCAACATAAAATTTCAGCGACATAAATTCTTTTTCGCCCAGAATATAGGCAAGAGGAACGTCATTTTTCCGCTTTTTTAAAAAATCTTTAAACTGCGCAAATTTTTCGGCCGGCAAAACGTCGTTTTTATGCGTAATAAGATAAATTTCGTCACATTTTAAAATGTGTTTAAGCATTGCCGTAACGTCGGTTTGAGGACGTTCAATTCCGCATTGCGAAAGTATCTTCTGCGCGCATAGTTTTATCTCGCCGATTGTGATGTTTTTGTCAAAATTCAAATTATTTTCTACCATCTGTCGTCGTCTTTGTTTCCCGTCAAAACGCTTTTGAGCGCCGCGATGGCAACTTCAAGCTGGCTGTCGTCGGGCTCTCGCGTGGTGAGGAGCTGAAGTGCAAGACCGGGCGAAGTAAGCCATTTCACAAGCTTTGAGTCGCTCCTGCCGGCAAATTTTATGATTTCGTACGAAACGCCTGCAACCACGGGCAAAAGAAGCAGTCTGTAAAGCATTCTCTGCCAAACGGTTTCCCACTTTAAAAACGAGAAAAATATTATGCTGATAATCATAACGATAAGCAAAAAGCTTGTTCCGCATCTCGGGTGCAGACGCGAATATTTGCGCGCGTTTTCGGGAGTTAATTCCTCGCCGTGTTCGTATGCCGCAATGGTCTTGTGTTCCGCGCCGTGATACCCACTAACACACTGAATGTCTTTCATACGCGACACCAAAAACAGGTACGCAAGGAAAATCACAATTCTCACACCGCCCTCGCAGAGCGACAAAACAGGCGCGCTGACAATGAATTTTTTCAGCCACCCGACAAGCACCGTGGGGAGAAGAATGAATAGTCCCACGCTGAAAATGAGCGACACGAAAACCGAAAAATATATCACAATATCTTTAACCTTGTCGCCGAATTTGTCGTCCAGCCACTGCTCGAATTTCGACGGCTTGTAATCTTCGCCGTCCTCCAAATCCGCCTGCTCGGCGGAAAACATAAGGCATTTCACGCCGGTAATCATCGACTCGAAAAACGAGATTACACCGCGCAAAATCGGAATTTTCAAAAATTTATATTTTGTAAAAACCGAGCTTACTTCTTTTTTGTCGATTATAATTTCGCCGTTTGATTTCCGCACCGCCGTGGCGATTTCTTTCGGTCCGCGCATCATAACGCCCTCCATAACCGCCTGACCGCCGATGCTGGTTTTATGCACTTTTTCGTTATTGGTCTTTGCCATTGTTATCCTCCTGATTTGCACTGTTTGCCGGCGACTGTTTTTCCGCCTCGGCTAAAATTTCTTCAAGACGCTTGCGCACCTTTTCCTTTTCCTCGCCGTCGGGCAGAGTGTTGAAATCGTCTACAAGCTTTTCCAGGCTTTCGCCCTCTTTAAGCGGACTTTCCGCCGATTTTGCACCGTCGGTTTTATCGGTGTTTTTGTCTGTTCCGCCTGTTTTATTTTCGTCCGTTTTAACTTCTGTATCGGTGCTCTGCGACTGAACCGCATTTCTGTTTTCGCTTTTGCAGTGTTTTCTTTGCGAAAACGCAAAAACGCAAACCGCCAGCACTGCCAGAACCGCAATAATGACTGCGGTAAAAGCCTTTTTATGTTCACTGAAATAATTCACAAAATTAACCTCGCTTTACTGATAAATACACTTGTATTGATTATACTACAAACAAAATAAAAATTCAATATAAAAATTTGAATAATAAAATTTTATATGCAAAAATTATAAGTGGAAAGAAGGGAAGAAAGTTGATGAATACAGTGATTATGACATTGCAGTTTTTCTTTTCCGCAGTGGTGGGAATATACTTTTTTTCATTGCTTTATTCGCAGAGAAGCAGTCAGAATGCCGTTACGGGAGAGTCGAAAAAAGAGCTTGAAAAGCTTAATGCTCTTGAAAAAATAAAGCTTGCCGAACCGCTTTCCGAGAAAACGCGTCCGAAAAATTTGAGCGAAATTGTAGGGCAGGAGGAGGCGGTAAAAGCGCTTATAGCCGCGCTTTGCGGACCTAATCCTCAGCACGTCCTTATTTACGGACCCCCGGGCGTGGGCAAAACCGCGGCGGCACGGCTTATTCTGGAGCGCGCAAAGCACACTGCGTGTTCGCCGTTTTTGCCGAGTGCGAAGTTTATCGAAACCGACGCAACCACTTTGCAGTTTGACGAGCGGAGCATTGCCGACCCGTTAATCGGCTCGGTGCACGACCCTATTTATCAGGGTTCGGGCGCATACGGCAACGCGGGAGTTCCCCAGCCCAAACCGGGCGCGGTGTCAAACGCGCACGGCGGTGTGCTTTTTATCGACGAAATCGGCGAATTGCACCCCATTCAGCTCAACCGTCTTTTGAAAGTATTGGAGGACAGACGCGTGAAATTTGAGAGCGCGTATTATGCGAGCGGTGACAAAAATATTCCATTGCATATACACAAAATTTTCCGCGACGGTATGCCTGCCGACTTCCGTCTTGTGGGCGCAACGACGCGAAATCCCGAAGAAATTCCGCCTGCTCTGCGCTCGCGCTGTGTGGAGATTTATTTTAACGCGCTGGACAAAAACAGCGTTGAAAAAATTGCCGAAAATGCCGCAAAAAATGCAGGCGTGTCGCTTGAGGACGGCGTGTGCGAACTTATTTCGCAGTTTGCCGACAACGGGCGCGATGCGGTGAGCATTATTCAAACGTCAATCAGCGCCGCGGCGACCGAGGGCAGAAAAAACGTGACGGTGAAAGACACCGAGTGGGTTTTACAGGTGGGAAAATATCAGCCAAAGGTCATTGCAAAGTGCGCGTCCGAACCGAAAGTCGGCGTTGTAAACGGTCTTTCGGTGGCAAATTTGTCGACGGGATATTTTATGAAAATCGAGGCATCGGCGAAGAAAAGCGCAAACGGCGGAAGCGTTTCGGTGAGCGGAATTATCGAGAGCGAACAGCTTGAAATGCGCGGAAGACGGCTCATTAAAAAGAGCACCGCGAAAGAGTCGGTGGAAAACGCAGTGACGGTTTTAAAGAACGTTTTCGGAATAAACACCGCCGATTTTGACATTCATATAAACTTCCCCGGCGGTATTCCCGTTGACGGTCCGTCGGCAGGAATTGCGCTTGTCTGCGCGGTTTATTCGGCGGTGAAAAACATCAAAATGCCGTCTGATATTGCACTTACCGGCGAGGTTTCCATTCTCGGCACGGTTTATGCCGTGGGCGGTGTGGCGTCCAAAATTGAGGCGGCGCAAAATGCGAACATCAAGCGCGTGATAATTCCGCGCGACAACTACCGGCGGACGTTTGAGGATTTGCCGATTGAGATAATCTGCGCAGACAACATTAAAGACGTTATAGAAATTTGCTTTAACACCGCTGAAAACGAGGGTGTATACGTTCCGGGCGAAAAGCTTATGATTGCAAGCGCGAGCGAGGCAAACAGCGGAAAATAAAAAAACACAAAAATTTCCAAAATTTTTGTTTAAAGGGACAAAAAGCGGGTAAATACCTTATAGCAGAATTTTTGGAGGTGAAAAAGGGTGTTTGAAAAAATTAAGAATATTATTGTCGAGCAGCTCGGAATTGACGAAAGCAAAGTTACTCCCGAAGCGTCGTTTATAGATGACCTCGGTGCGGATTCGCTTGATATGGTCGAGCTTATTATGGCTATTGAAGAAGAATTTGAAATTGAGGTTCCCGAAGAAGAGGCGGAAAATATTGTTACCGTTTCGGACGCAATGAACTATATCAACTCAAAAGTAAACTGATTTAAGAAAAGGGCATCAGATGCTTGATCATCTGATGCCTGATTTCGGTTAGGTGAAAATATGAATAAATTAGATAAACTTCAGGAAAAAATAGGGTATAAATTTAAAAATGTCAGCCTTTTGAAAACTGCGCTTACGCACAGCTCATACATAAACGAGGTGAAAGGCGCAAAGTGCTACGAGCGTATGGAATTTTTGGGCGACAGCGTGCTGTCGGTTGTGGTGTCGGAATACATTTTCAATCACTTAAAAACCAGCAGTGAGGGCGATTTGTCTAAAATCCGCGCAAGTGTTGTGTGCGAGGAAGGGCTGGACAAAATCGCCGCGGAAATCGGCATAGGCGAGTGCCTGTATCTCAGCCGGGGCGAGGAATTAAACGGCGGAAGAGAGCGCAAATCCATAATCGCAGACGCGGTTGAGGCGGTTTTTGCAGGCATTTTTCTCGACGGCGGAATGGACGAGGCAAAAAGGGTTATTTTGAATTTTACCGTTAAATATATAAACGAATATTCGGGCAAAAATCCGAAAATTCTGGAATACAAAACGCGTTTGCAGGAATACGCTCAGGAATATGCGCAGAGTGTGGAATATACGCTTGTTTCGCAGAGCGGTCCCGACCACGACAAACGCTATGTTTACGCGGTTTCGGTGGACGGAAAAAAATGCGGTGAGGGCAAAGGCAAAAGCAAAAAAACCGCGGAGCAGGCGGCGGCAAAAGAAGCGTGTATGAGGCTGGGCATAAAATGAGATACTATAATATTCCCGTTTTTGTACCGCATATCGGGTGCACGCACAACTGTGTTTTCTGCAATCAAAAAAAAATCACCGGCAAAAAAAGCGTGCTCGATTATGCCGAGGTTGACGGCTTTATAAGAGAAAATCTTGAAACAATTAAAAAATATTCAAAGGGCGGAAAATACGTTGAAATTGCGTTTTTCGGCGGAAGCTTCACCGCGATAGATTTGGATATTCAAAACGCACTTTGCAATATTGCGTATAAATATTTAAAATCGGGCGAGGTGAACGGTATAAGATGTTCAACCCGTCCCGACGCGATAGACGAAAATTGCCTTAACCGCCTTAAAAATTACGGTTTTACGGCAATCGAGCTGGGCGTCCAGTCAACCGACAGCGACGTGCTGAAAAAAAGCGGACGCGGACACAGTGCGGACGCGGTGTTTAAGTCGGCGTGCCTTATAAAAGAACACGGGTTTTCGCTCGGACTTCAAATGATGCTTGGACTTTTGGGCGACACAAAAGAAAAAATGCTCAAAACCTGTGATGACATAATAAGCCTAAAACCCGATTGCGTAAGGGTTTATCCCACGCTTGTGATAGAAGATACGGCGCTTTTCGATATGATGAAAAAGGGAAGCTACACGCCTCTTTCGCTTGAATTTACGGTTGAAATTCTGTCGGAAATTCTTGAAAAGTTTTATGCAAACAAAATTAACGTTATCCGCGTGGGACTTCAGACCACCGGCGAGGTGAACGAAAACACCGTGACAGGTCCGTATCACCCTGCAATAAGGGAAATGGCGGAAACGCTGATGTATAAGAAAAAAATAGAAAAATATGTTTTGCAAAACGGCAAAAAAGACGAAATAACCGTTTTTGCAAACAGCAGGGACATCGCCTCGGTATCGGGATACAAAAAGGAAAACAAGCGGTATTTTTGGGAAAAATACCGGCTTAACATTAAAACAAAAACCGATAACGCACTTAAAAAAGGCGATATAAAAATTTTATAAAAAAATATTTACTTTTTTTAAATAATATGATATAATAAATTAAAAGTAATCTTCAAGGAGAAACAAATGATTTACGAATTTTGTGCTGAAAATGTGACCTTGCTTGAAAAAGCGATGCAGGCTGGAGCTCGTCGAATCGAACTTTGTGACAATCTAGCAGTTGGTGGGACAACTCCCAGCTATGGAGTGACCAAGGCAGATGACAATCTTCAGGCAGAGATAGATGCAAATATCAAGTATTTTGCAGCGCATTCTCCGGAGAAGATCCAGATCAACAAGTGCGATAAGATATACCAGGATGGTAATTATGCATTTATATATATTACGTATGATCTGGTACTCAAGGACGGACAGAGCTATCCGTGCATCAGTACTTATATGACTCAGAAAAAAGATGACAATAAGTACTATATACTTGCACCATCAGATGTTACCAATGATATGAACAAACAGGCAGCAGAGAAATATGCGCTGTTCATGAAGACAGATGCATATCAGGAATACACCGTTGCCTACGATAAATTTATCAAGAAGAATCCAGGATACGAAGAAAAAATCGCTTCAAAATTAAGTTAAAAGGATCCTGGGGAGGTGTAGCATGAAAAGAATCATAATGATGGTATTACGAAATCTTTTCTTTGTGCCTTATGGATGGTTTATGCTGAACTGGTATGCGGGACATGTGGATGATTATCCGGAAGAAAAGCG
>OGHJ01000923.1_pt1 | contig 36981 bp, 27 predicted proteins | sample 1571351 | NCBI WGS metagenome assembly OGHJ01 (sample SAMEA2582037, study PRJEB24529) | metagenome | biome: Human gut stool | place: China | collected 2011 | reverse complement strand
TTGTTTTTGTTTGGATTGTTTGTTGGATGTAGGATTACCCGTAAGGCTAATGAGCTATTTAAGGATATTTGACACATGTGATGATGGCGAGAATAATATGAAGAAAAATGTTACTAATTCGAGGTATAAGGTAGGAGTTAAGGAAACGTATGTAAGTTCCGAACCTGTTCCGATGTCTAATGGCATATTATTTAATCCTGTGGAAGCATTAAGATTGGAAGATGGGTATGTCTTGTCTCCAGCTACTATTTTAGAACATGAGTTTGGTCATGTGGTTGCTCGTAAAGAAGCGACAAACGATATAACTCCCGATCCTGACTATAAAACAGCTATTGAAAGAAGAATAATACAAGGGGAAGAACTTGTGACGGCAAAGGCGAATGGAGAACTTCCCCAAAATCATAAAGGGCGGAAAAGTCACAGTGGTTCAACAAGAATTATAGTAAAAATATATTTCTACAAAAGAAGTAAGTGAACAAAAATCATTAAATAAAGTTTTAGAAACAATTTCTGATAAGTCAGGACAAAAAGGGAAAATAGAAGGAGCGTATGTGGTAAGTGACGATTTTGAGGCAATGAATGATTATGCTCAATCTAAATTCAATGAAAGTAATATTATGAAGGAAGGGTATAATAAGGACAGAGAACCTTATAGTCTCACAGGGAATAATTGTGCGACTTTTGCTTCGGATGTGCTTAAGCAGGATAAAAATGTAAAATCAGAAGTGTCGGGTACGGTAATCAATACCCCAAAGAATATAGCAGATGCATATCGAAGTGTTTATGACAAGGTAGATTACAGTAAGAGTACAGGAACGATAATTACACCTACTAAAACTCTTGGACAGAAGATAAAAGATTTTTTCGGACTTTAATTGATGAAAAAAATGAAAAAGCCTATTGTAATTATAGTTATAACTTCTTTTGTGTTGATAATAATATATTGTGTTATTCCAATAAAAGGTTATAAATGTCCTCCTCCGGAAAGACCTTTCAATGTTCCCATTGATGCTAAATGGTGCGGTGATTGCGATGGGGGGGAATGGATTTATCTAGTTCCCGACGAAGAACAATATCATTTTATTGTATATATGGATTGGGGGCAAGTTCAGATGGATGCTATCTTTATCCCTGATAGAACAACTACTTTAAGCCGAGAGAACTGGAAAGATCAAATTTTCAGTTATGTAAGTGGTGATTCCCAGCCATACATACTTGGTTATGAAGAACCTGGAGTGTTTTATATATTGATGTGCCAATATCCAGCTTTTGGAGGAACAGAATGGGAAATTATTAAGGAAAAGGAAATAGAAAGTTTGTCTCAGTAAGCTTTGTGTTTTCGTTACTCAAAAAAGAAGATATCAAATTGTTGAGGATTGTCCTTAATCTCTTTGTTTCTACCCGTACAACAGATACAAGTCAGGTAAGTAATATTGTGAGTTATCACTGATAATGATTGAATTTATTAAAAATCCAGATGTTTTTCAATCTACGCAACAGAAAAAGAAGATTTTACCAGAATTTAATCAATGATAATTTTTTATGAATAAGAAAAAAACAACAACTAAAAATACTCAGATAAAAAGAAATAATAAGAGTCGTGATATAAAACCTTTGGATTTATATGAGAAAATAGCGGTATGGGTTGTTATTGCATTCGGTATTTTGACTATAATATTGCGTGCCTTAAATAATCATGTTGTTGGTTATGATCATTACATTGGTATTCCAATAGAGTGGGCGCGGTCATTGTTTGATAATTAGTTTAACCGTTTTATATGGTATCACCGTTATGTATTCTTTATAATCTGTAGAGAACGCAATAATGGAATTTGTAATTTCTTGATGACATAACAGAGAAGAACTGTTGAGAATTTTACTGATTTAGCATTGTATGATATGAGAAATATTTTTTTGGTATTGATGCTGGGATTTTGTTCAGTTGCTTTGGCACAGATCCCTACAACTCCTAAAGCAGTATTGAGTCCGAATGCTGCTAACTTGGGACTTTATGGCGAAATACCGGTTTCACATTTTACAGGTACTCCTTCTATAGAGATTCCTTTGTATGAATTAAAGACGGAGTATTTGAATCTGCCGATATCATTGAGCTATCATGCTTCAGGAGTAAGGCCGGACCAACGCCCCGGCTGGGTTGGTATGGGATGGTCCTTGAATGCAGGCGGATTGATTTCACGTATAGTGAATGATATGCCGGATGAATTCAATAATCCCCATTATGGCAGTAGTGGGAAAGAAGCCGGATATTATTTTCAATATTCAGTTTTGAATAGTGCCGAATGGAATCAAAGAACAAGATTGCGTCAGGTTGCTCAAGATATCGACAAAGTGATTAAAGATACTGCACCGGATGAGTTTTATTTTAACTTTGGAGGTTATCAAGGGAAATTTTTGTTGAATCATAAACGACAATGGGTCGTTCAGTGCGATCGACCGATACAGGTAGTCTTTGATGATACATATTTGGAGGTGCCTTTTAGTAAACAAGGGACTTTGGCCGAGAAATACGGATATTCTCCTTCTTTTAGTGGATTTACTTTGATAACAGAAGATGGGACTCAATACATCTTTGGAGGAAAAGTAGATGCCATTGATTATTCGATAGATTTCTTTATGCAGTATGAGGATGAATGGATTGCCACCTCTTGGTATTTGACAAAGATAGTTATTCCAAATGGTGAAGAGATTACTTTTTCATATGAACGCGGAGATTTTACTAATCAGATGATGTTGGCTGTATACCATGATTTAGAATCATATGTGGAAAAATCTGGTGGATTCTGGAGTCCTGAACCATCGTGTTCTTCATGGAGTACAACTTCTATTGCAAGCAGTTATCAAGGTAAGTTAATATCACCGGCATATTTAAGTACTATTTCTTATATGGATATCCGTATCTCATTTGTACGTTCACTGGCTGCTGATATGCAGTATGATCAGTCAGTATATAGGCATAAGTACCAGGAATGGCTGGATTCATCGGCTCCGCTAAACCGTCACTGGTTTCTTCCGATATTATCATCGGAGAATACACTTACTGATGATTATCCGGATTGTTTAAACAAATTGAAATCTTACAAATTGACTGCTATGAGAGTGACTGCTCCAAAAACGATGTATACCTCTTCACGGTCAACATTGCGGGATATTTCTTTTTCATATAAAGAATCTGATAAACTTCGTCTGATGTTGGAAGAGGTGGGAGACTCGGAGTTGGTTTATAAACTGGAATACAACAAGCCAGAGTTACTTCCGGGGTATCTGTCTAACATGGTTGATCATTGGGGATTCTATAATGGAAAGCAGGCTTATTTGAATTATTCACAATATTATTCTTATCGTGAACCTGATGCAGAGAAACTTCAATATGGAATTTTGAATAAGATTTTATACCCGACAACAGGATATACTCGTTTTGAATTCGAACCGCATGAATATGGTAAACAATTGAGCTTGAAGCGTTGGGAAAGTTGTGAAGAGCTTTCTCAGGCTAAAATGGCAGGCGGATTGAGAATAAAGAGGATTATTAACAATTCTGATTCTGTAAATGAAACAGTCGCTAAAGAGTTTTTCTATGTAACGGATTTTCTTGATAACAGAGAAAATGCAAGGCGTTCAAGTGGTATTTGGGGAGGACAAATAAAATATTATTTCACAGATTATATTGTTAGGGCTTTTAATGCAAAGGATGTTAGGCGTAAGATGAGTGTGTTTAGTTCGCAATCGGTTCTTCCGGGATGTGAAAATACAACGGGTTGTCACATAGGCTATACAGAGGTGATAGAAAAGAGAGCGGATAACTCTTTTATCCGATATCATTATACCAATTTTGATAATGGTCATATGGATGAACCAGCCGATGCCATTATTCAAGAGACGCATACGCCTTATGAACCTTATGTTTCAAAAGCGTTGGAAAGAGGGCATCTGATATTACAAGAGAGTTATGCTGCGGATGGTAAAAAGAAAAAATCCCGAACTATAACATACGCAAAGTCATCAAAGAGTGACGTGCGACTGGTAAAAGCTGTTTATACCCCTGTGTGCCCGGAAACTTCAATTTGTTATGATGAGGGGGCTGCTTACAGAATTTATATGTATCATTATCGGGTTTTAAAAGAGGAGGAGGTTTATTATGATGATGTTGGTTCTCCTTTTATAACTTCTACTACGTATACATATAATAAGAATGATTTGTTGCGTAGCTTGACAAAAACAGCGAATGGCGGAGTAAAAGTAGTAACATATAAGCGGATAGATGAATTTAATGAGACAGTTTATTCCATGATGAAAGCGCAACATGTGTTATCGCCGGTAGTGGAAACGGAAGAGACTTTTATTCCGGACAATGGACAGGCAAAATTAATAAAGCAAGTACGTTTTGATTATGTCCCTTGTAGCTTGGCATCGGCTTCTTGTTTCCCTTTGTCTACTATAAAAGAGAAAACAGGCAGCGCTCCATTGAGAGAAGTTTATACGTGTCATGAACATAATATGAAAGGTAATCCTGTCTATGTTACTCAGCATGATGGATTGGATGTTGTATATATGTGGAATGGTTCAGGTAGGTATTTGATAGCTAAAATTACAAATGTAACTCTATCGGACTTTAGGGAGGCTCTGTTGACTGCTGTCGGTGCGAATGAATTTATCTGGGCCAATCAACTACGGGCGAAGTTACCTTCAGCACACATTACGACTTATCAATATAAACCGGGTGTGGGAGTGGTTACTGTAATAGAACCGAATGAAAACGAGAAGCGATTTGAATACAATTCGAGAGGGAATTTAGAAACTGAAATGGATGGAAAAGATAATATTCTTAAAACCTATTATTACTTTTATGCTGGAAGTGGAATGAAACATATTCCGGGAAATCCGGATTTACCATGGGGGCATTAATTTATGATGCAAATGGAACTTCATCAAGTGTATCACCTTGGATTGTCACAGTGTACACTTGATTTTGAAGATTTATTATCCAAGTTGATGATGGAAAGAGTCGAAAATACAGCAAAAGAGTTACCTTATATCTATAAATATTTAGAACAATTTAAATGATGAATGTACATGAAATTTTGTTGCCTAACGTAATAAGCAGTGACAGCAAAGAGCGTATTAAGCTGCTTTTGAATAGTAAAAAAGGTCGGGCAAAGTTTATTTCCAAGTTAGATCATTTTAATGCCTTTGAAAATAAATATATTACGAATCTTCCTAGTAATTTTACAACTGAAATGATTTTGGAATATTTGAAGAAGAAAGGTGCATCGGATGATTGCTATATTTTGTCAAGTATGTCTTCCTTAGATAAAAGAAACCTGTTGCTGAGAGATGCCTTGGATAGTGTTTATGGAAGAGGTTTCGGTTGCATTATATCTTGTGTCCCAGGAGTCTTGTTGTATTATGAAGGAGAAGATATGCGTGTGATAATAAATGCGATACAGATATGATGGATGCTTTATAACTTTAAATTTGATTCGGAACTAACGAATGAATTAGATGAGTCTGCAAAATTTTATTATATTGAATGAATTGAATATGGAAGATACTTTTGGCGAACTTTTATAATCCGCAGAAACCGCAGAGCGCTGTTTTAGAAACATCATTGAGTTCGCCATTGTATTTTTTGTTGTTTTGCGGAATACTGTGTGTTTTTCTGGGTTTGGTGTCGTTTTTTAGATAAATCAAAATGAATAGTTCGTTGCCTATAGTTCCGTTTTTAAACTCTTTCTTTAATATATATCATGCATATGTTATAGAGGTATGGGTTCTAAACGGTAGAGTTCAAGGGAAAATAATGTAGTATTGATTTGTTGAGGCTTTTCATGGGATAAAAAAGGAGCAAGCGTGGAATCTCTTCCTCTTGCTCCTAAATTAACACAACTAAAAATCTGCACTAAAAATTACTCATATAGAAATAGAAATCGATAAGTCGTCGGTTTAGGTTATATAATGCGATTATCTGAAATCTTTCAATTCTTCCTGTAGCTTTTGGCGTGTAAAGAAGATCCTGCTCTTTACAGTTCCCAACGGGAGATTAAGTTTCTCTGCAATTTCGCGGTATTTGAATCCGGAAACGTGCATAGAGAACGGCACTTTGTATTCTTTTGGCAGTGAGTTTACTATGCGGTGCATTTCTTTCAGGTCATACGAACTTTCCGTGCTCTCAAATCCCGATTCCTGCGGGAGGCTCAGGTGGTAGAGGTTCTCTGTTTGGTCTACAAATGTCTGATCACGTACTACTTTTCTGTAGTTGTTGATAAAGATATTGCGCATGATGGTATACATCCATCCTTTAAAATTGGTATCCGGCATATATTTGTCCTCATTGTCCAATGCTTTTAATGAGGTCTCCTGCAACAAATCATTTGCTTCTTCTCTGTCCGTAGTCAGTTTGTATGCAAAACGCAGCAGTTCATCCTGAACTCCTATTAAATCTTTTCTGAAGCTTATACTTTTCATAACGTTGCTTTTTAAATTGTGAATATATCGTTGTTTATTTCGATGTTGCAAGTTTACGGCATTTTGCTGATTGCGATAGGGGGGATTTTATCTTTCTTTAGCCTGAAAACTATCAATTGATAGTTTTCAGGTCATTTTTGATAGTTTTCAGGTGGTCTTAGAGGGAACCTAATGTGATAATAAAGCTATTTTTATTAAAATCCTCTTTCATGGGTCCTTTCATATGGAATATTCTCGTTAATAATAAGCTTGTGATCTGATGTGATTTCAGAAAATAACCACAATGTTATTTTGTTTTTTCTCTTTTCTGATAATTGTTTGAGTGGTTAATTTCAAAAAATGAAAAAAAACACAAGACGTCTTGTCCTTTTTGTCTCTTAATAATTGTAGTAATTATAAAGCGAATTTAAAAACGAAAAATAACCAAAATAATCAAATAAAAAAATAGATGAAGCATCAGGAATCAGAATTATTCTTCCGCTATCATAGAGGCTTGTGTACGAAGGCTGAAAAGGATGAAGTTGAGAAGTTGCTGAACGGATCAGAGGCATATCGGTTACAATTCCTTGATTCTAAGATTGCATGGGCTTTGGGAGAAGATATAAAATTGATGGAAGCGGTTGATGCGGAATTAGGTTATAAGAAAATTAAGGCTGATATAAGAGCAAAAAAAATTAGAATATTTCAAGAGAGATTGGTTAGGTATGCCGCTTTTTTGACCATCCCGCTATTACTTTCTTCTATGGCGCTGGGGTATTTGTATTTTAAGAAACCCGATGAAAAGATTCAATATACCAATATAACGGCAACTGTTGGTTCGGTTGTTCGTTATGAGCTACCTGATAATTCGGTCGTTTGGTTGAATTCGGGGAGCAAGCTTCGCTGCCCGAATATTTTTAAGGGAGAAAGGCGTGAAGTGGATTTGCAGGGAGAAGCTTTTTTTGAGGTGCAGTCAGATGAAAAGCATCCGTTTTATGTGAATACGCCTTCGGGGGTACAGGTATATGTATATGGAACACGGTTTAATGTCTGTGCTTATGACAATGAAGATTATGTTGAAACAGTATTGGAGTCGGGACGTGTCAATATATTTATTCCTAAGTATGAAACATCTGTGGCTTTGAAACCCGGTGAACATTTGCTTTATGATAAAAAAGCATTGCAATTTGTGAAATCCGAAGTTGATGTCTCGGAGAAGGTCGCATGGAAAGATGGAAAATTGATCTTTAGAAATTCTTCTTTAGAAGAGGTCTTGAAAAGATTGTCACGGCATTTTAATGTCGATATTGCACTTAATAACAGATCGGGAAAACAGTATAGATATCGGGCTACTTTCAGAGATGAGACATTGTCACAGATTCTTGATTATTTGAGTAAATCGGCTATGATAAAGTGGAAGACGGAGGAAGAATCTGTGCTGCAATCTGATGGAACATTCGTGAGGAAAAAGATAATAGTGGATTTGTATTGATATAAAAAATAGACTGCCTATGATTGTATAGTTCTAAATGTAAAAAACGGGATTGCTTTATCGATCCTGTACTGGAGAAAAAACCGGAGATGTTGTATTACGTGAATCCGGGTGTGTAAATCTTTATTTATTAATTCATAAAACACTTTAGTTAACCACAAGTTTATGAAGAAAAATTATTCCATTGTTACACATTGTTCAAAGTGTGTACTCAACCTTAAACTCCCTTTAATTATGAGGATTGCTTTAGTATTACTTTTTGTAGCTGTGATACAGCTTAGAGCCGGAAATGGATACGCTCAGAAAACAAAGGTTCCTATTTCCATGTCGCAGGTCTCTGTCGAACAGGTCTTGAATAGGATAGAAGAAACTTCTGATTTTGTGTTTTTATACAATGATAAGACGATAGATAAGAATCGGGTGGTTTCTGTTGAGAATCCACAAGGCAACATATCCCAGATCCTCAATGAAATTTTTGAGGGAACTCCGGTATCCTATACAATCGTAGATAAACAGATCATACTATCTCCCAAAAAAGTGGAAGCAGCCCAGCAAGACCCTTCTTTTGACATGAAAGGACAGGTTCGGGACGCTATGGGAGAGGCCTTGATCGGTGTGAATGTTGTAGTTCGCGGAACGACTTCCGGAGCGATTACGGATATTGACGGAAATTTCACCATAAAAGTGAAAAAAGGTGATGTGTTAGAGTTCTCTTATGTAGGTTATGCATCTCAGACTGCTACTGTTGTCGGAAATAAGCCGCTGGTTATAGTCTTGAAAGAGGATACGGAAATGCTTGGCGAAGTAGTCGTTACGGCAATGGGTATTCAGCGCCTGTCTAAAACGCTGTCTTATACAGCTGAGACTGTTGGGGGAAAAGAACTGACCCGTGTAAAAGATGCGAACTTGATAAATTCTTTGCAAGGTAAGTCTGCCGGTTTGGTTATTACCCCGAATGCCAATGGTGCCGGTGGTTCCTCCAAAATATTATTGCGCGGTAATAAATCGATCCAGGGTGGTAATAATCCGTTGATTGTTATCGATGGTGTGCCGATGGCTAATAATACCAATGATGGGGGAAGCGTCGTGTATGGCGGTGGTACTGACCAGGGAGACGCCCTGTCTACAATGAATCCGGATGACATTGAAAGTATCAGTATCTTGAAAGGCGCTTCGGCTGCTGCTTTATATGGTGCGGTGGCTGCCAATGGTGTAATTATGATTACTACCAAGAAAGGACGCGAAGGAAAGATCAGAATCGATGTGTCCAGCAATATGACGGCGGAAACTGTTTTTAATCTGCCAGAGTTGCAAAATACGTTCGGGGTACCGATGAATTCTAAAACCGGTAAACCTTCTACTTTTTACAGTTGGGGAGATCAGATGGATATAGACGGATTCGATCAGATAAAAGATTTCTATCAGGTGGGATATAATTTTAATAACAGTGTGGCTGTAAGTGGCGGTTCTCAGAATTCACAAAGTTACTTCTCTTATGGAAACACCTCTTCCCGCGGAGTGATGCCTACCAATACATTTGTGCGCCATAACCTTAGCGGACGGCAGACTTTTAAAGCCTTCAATGAAAAGTTGACTATGGATTTCTCGGGTACGTATACCTATTCGGAAACGAAAAACAAACCGGGTGGCGGTATGTTGGATAATCCGTTGGTAGGGTTGTATGTAATTCCCAGAAACGTGGATTACGGCTATTATAGAGATAACTATGAATTGTTTAATGCCGAACGTCCTACCGTGCCTACTCAAAATTGGATTGTAGAGGATTATACTTCTTTGGAAGAGCATAATCAAAACCCCTATTGGATGCTGAACCGTGGAATCGGAAAGTCAATTCGTCATCGTTTTACAACTTCCGGTACATTGAAATATCAGATATTGGATTGCCTAAGTATTCAGGGACGTTTGAGTTATGAACGTGATAATACAAACTTCAGAAGAGAAAAGTATGCCAGTACTTACCGTCTTTCTATGGGAGCGTACAGTGAGACGATGAATTTCTACGAGCATTTGTTTGGAGATGCTTTGGTGAGCTTTAATAAGACATGGAATGATTTTACAGTGGCGGCAACGGCAGGTGCCAGCTTTACTAAAGAGGTGACGCACGGTACTTATCTGAATGCGGAAGGAGACCAATATTATGAAGTGGATGTGACGGATGCGAACGGTATTACGTATAAGATGCCTCAAGGTAACGTATATTTCCCTAATATCTTCCATCGGGATAACTATTATGATATCTACTATCAGGAGAATTATACCAAGAAACGATTGAACTCCGTATTCGGTACATTGCAACTCGGATATAAGGATATGGTATATCTCGATCTTACCGCTCGTAACGACTGGTCTTCCGCGTTGGCGTTTACAGAAAGTATGAGTTTCTTTTATCCTTCGGTAGGTGCTACTTTCTTGTTGGACGAGATGTTCCATATGAATGACGATCTGTTCGATATGGTGAAGTTGCGTGCTTCTTATTCGGTAGTAGGTAACGATATTCCGGCATATTACTCCCGTCCGGTAGCCACTTTGTCTAAATTGACCATCACATTGCCGACGGTTATGCCGTTCACGGATTGGAAACCTGAAAAAACGTTCTCTATCGAGGCCGGTTTTGACTTGGCAATGCTGCACAACCGTTTACGCACGGAGTTTACTTTCTATAAGGCCAATACGAAGAACCAGTATTTCCAGGTGTCGGCACCGGTAGCATCGGGATATAGCAAAAGAAATATTAATGCCGGTAATGTGGAGAACTTAGGTATCGAGGCTTCTTTAAGTTATCGTCTTGATTTCAACCATGATTGGTCGTGGACGCCGGGAATCAATTTCTCCTATAACAAGAACGAGATAAAAGAACTTTGTCCGGGGTTGGAAGAGTATAATCTTGCCGAGGCTTCCGCTTTCATTATGAAGTTGAAAAAGGGTGGCTCTTATGGTGATATATATACGTATGATTTCCAATATGACGACAACGGAAATATAAAATTGGATAACACCGGAGCGCCTCTGTTGACAAGTGATGCCGATACCTATGCCGGAAACTTTAACTCGAAATTCCATTTGGGATGGTCTAATACGATCAATTGGAAGAATCTGAATATCTATGCTTTGGTTGACGGTAAAATCGGAGGTAAAGTGCTTTCTATGACCGAAGCGATTATGGATGGATACGGAGTATCTAAGGCGACAGGAGATGCTCGTTTGAACGGCGGAGTACCCAATAAGGACGGTTCCATGATCGACGCGGAGAAATATTATTCGAGAGTAGGAGGGCGTGCACAAAATGCCGGTTTTAATGCTATGGAGTATATGTATTCTGCCACTAATTTCCGCTTGAGGGAACTTTCTGTCGGATATACATTCGAGAATTTATTTGGAATGAATAAGAACCTGACTGCTTCTGTTGTCGGTCGTAATCTATTCTTCTTGTATAAAAAGTCTCCTTGTGATCCTGATATTTCCGGTTCTACGGGAAATGGATGGCAGGGTATCGACGTATTCAGTCTGCCTGCTACACGTAGCTGGGGACTAAACTTGAAGCTGAATTTTTAATACATAAGATAAAAACGATATGAAGAATTGTTTATTTAAATATAAATCTCATTTGGCTACGGCTTTTATTGGTTTGTGCCTTGTGTCTACGGGGTGTACTGATAAGTTTGAAGAAATTAATACGGACCCGAAAGGTGTCGATGATTCGGTAACCGATATGGTGGATAAGATTCAAAGTCCGTTGGACAATATTATTCCTCCCCAGGAACATCGCTATCAACTTTGGGCGAATCTTACTACGGATATCTTTGCCGGTTTTATGATGGGGGTGAATGATTTCGGTGGATCGAATAATTATAATTATCAACTCAGACCGGACCATTGTGCTCAGACATATGATGACTTCTATTTATATGTGTTTAAGTATACCAGCCAATATATACCGCAGTGTAAAGCACTGGAACGCTTTGAACTGGCAGCCATGATGCAGATTGCCAATGTAGCTGCTATTTTACCGGTAGTTACTTCTTATGGTCCTGCACAGTATTCTTGTGTGTTGGAAGGTTCGGATACGTATTATTATGATTCTGAAGAAACAATTTACAAGCGTCTGTTTCAAGACCTGAAAGAGGCTGTTGAATGGTTGAAAGATTTTCGTGACAGTAGTCCTTCTCAAGACCTCTTGGATGATTTTAAACGGGCGGATAAGGTTTGTGACGGAGATATCGATAAATGGATCAAATTTGCCAATACATTGCGTTTGCGTATTGCCATGCAGTTGGTAAAGGTTTATCCGGACTCTCAGAAAGAAGCCGAAGATGCTGTAAGAGACGGAGTGTTGACAAATTCGGATTCGGATGTGGTATTGAAATCCGGTTTGATGCTTTTCCGTATTGAAGACTTATGGAATGATACCCGTGCCAATGCTAATATAATCTCTATCTTACAAGGATACTCAGACCCTCGCTTGGAAAGATGGTTTGCTACTAATAATGCGGATATTTATAGTACGGATGACGAGTTGTCTCCTGTTGTGGAGAAAGCTACCAAATATCTGGGAGTACGGCAGGGAGTGCCGATGACCCGTACCGAATATCAAGGATACTCTAAAACGAGCCGTGTCGGTATTCCGGAACAGGGGCCCCGGCCGGTATTGCGTGTGGCTGAGGCTTATTTTCTCCGTGCGGAAGGTATGTTGAGGAACTGGAATATGGGAGACGGAACTCCGGAAAGCCTGTATAACGAAGGAATTCACAGTGCTTGGGCCAGTGTATTGGGAGATGAATCCGGATGGGCCGGTACTTACGAAAGCTATATCAACGGGTTTATCAATACTGAAGAAGGCGGTGATTTTGATTGGGAACTGTTTGAAGGTGGTTTCGGTTCTGCTCCTTATATCAATTATCGTAATCAGGAATATAATTATTATATCGAGGAGAATGGTAAGCAGGTCGGTATCAATCGCATTTCGGTAAGGTGGCATGATGAAGATTCTCCGGAAAAGAAATTGCAACGCATCATCACTCAAAAATGGATTTCTTTCTTTCCTACTTTGTCTTCTGTGGCATGGACGGAATATCGCCGTACAGGTTATCCTAAATTGATACCGATACCTTCGGACTTGAATTATAGTAACGGGGCTATCGATACGGAACTTCAGATACGCCGCTTGCCTTTTACACAAAGCGAATATCGGGGTAATACGGAGGAAGTGAATAAGGCACTCGGCTTGCTGAAAGGGCCGGACAATGGGGGTACCCGTTTATGGTGGGATGTAGACAAAGGAAATTTTGAATAATATACGGATAGAAATATTTTAGTTTATCAATTTAATTAAATTAATTATGAAAAACAGGTTTAGTTTATTGTGCAGTGCTGCACTTTTACTGGCATCTTCTGTTTGCGCACAGACGGAAGTGCGGATGGACATGTATGTACCTCTTTTCAACAGTGGGGAATGGTATGACAGTCAGAATTTTGAATCTTGGGAACCCGGACAGAATCCGGAAGAAAACTTCTTTATTTCCCGCGTTCGCCCGCGTGAGCGTTTTGTAAATGAAAAAACACAGGTGTATCCTGCCGAGGATGCTAAAGGAAAGAAGGTACTTTGGTGGATGCCTATCTCTAATGGTGATTGGACATTGAATTTGCCGTCTTATACTATGCGAAACGATATATTCAGTATGTGGTCTTATCTGGATGTACATGGTGGATGGAATCAACCGATGTTGCGTTCTTCCGGTACATTTGGAGATGTTTGCCATAAAAACGGTGTCCGGAATTCCGTGCTTGTGTTCTTTGATTCCGGAAGTACGATTGATTACACCAAGCCGTCACAAAATGCTCCTTCTAAGTTTTTTGCCATGTTGTTTAAAGAAGAAGGCGGAAAGTTTGTGAATGCGGAAAGACTGGTGAAGATGTTCCGTTATTATGGAATTAGTGGTTGGAGCATCAATCCGGAGGTGAGTATGACTCAGGATACGGCAAATAAATTGCAGGACTTCCTGGTTGCTTGTCGTGAGGCTGCTGAAAAATTAGGATGGGGAGATCAGTGGAACTTATGTTGGTATGATTCCATGCTGAACTCCGGTGGTGTTTCTTTTTCTATGAATACTTTGTATTCAAGCAATCAAAACTGGTTTGCTTACCGTGATGATAGGACGAAACAGGTTGCCGATCATTTCTTTTTGAATTATAATCATGGATCCGGCCAGATTACTAATGCGGTGAGAACAGCCAAGTCATTGGGACATAGTCCTTTTGATGTGTATACGGGGCAGCACATCGGAACTCGTGGATTAGGCGATAGCTGGGAATCTATCATGGAGAACGAAATTTCTATCGGTACCTGGGGTGAACATAGCCAAAATAATATTTTCTATAACAGTACGGATAAGGGATCGGCTCCTGAGATTCAGTCGCAGGTGTATACGGAGAAACTGGAAATGTTCTTCAGCGGTGGTAACCGTAATCCGAAAAATACCCCTGAATATATCACGTCGAGAGGAGACCTTTCTTATGCCAATATGCAGAAATTTAATGGTGTAGCTACAAAGGTTGTTGCGCAGAGTACTTTGAATGAATTGCCTTTTGTCACTTATTTTAGCTTGGGTAACGGGCTTTGTAACTATGAAAAAGGGGAGAAATTCAGTGATTTCCAATGGTATAATCTGGGTATGCAGGACTTTATGCCGACTTGGAGATGGTGGGTAATAGACGATAACGGAAACGTACCTGCTGATGCGATAAAATGTGATCTTTCTTATGATGAGGCTTATATGGGAGCTAACAGCTTGAAATTTAGTGGCAAGACTGCTAAATCGAATGTTCGCTTGTTTAAGACTCAGTTTGCGGTGAAAGGTTCTGAAAAAGCGACTTTGGTTTATAAAGTTAAAGAAGGAACGGATGCCAAAATGAAGTTGACATATAGCCTGCAAGGATCGGAAGATCAGTTTAAATCAGTAGTTGTTCCTGCGGCAAAAGCGGGCGAATGGTCTACTGCTACCTGGAAACTGAGTGACTGGGGAATTAATAATGGAGATGTAATTGCTTGCTTGGGAGTAACCATAGAGAATACGGATGAGAAATATGCCGTGAATGTAGGAGAACTTTCAATTGTTGATCCTGCCAAGACATTCAATCCTGTAAAACCGACTATTATAACAGACGGTTATGAGATGCAAATGAATCATTCTGCTTATAATTATGAAACAATCAAACTGATCTGGAAAGCTAAAGACAGCGAAGACCCATGGACTACCGTGTATAATGATGATGTTGATACTTGGTATTATGAAGTAATGGTACGTGAGGACGGAGGTGAACCTAAAATGGTGAACCGTACGACTTCATGGGCAGCCGTAACGGTGGTACAGCTGACTGCTACCAGCAAGACATTTGAAATGGGAGTTCGTGCAGTGGCCCCCGACGGTGTTACCCGTTCGGAAATCGCTTGGCTTGATCAGGTATTCGAACATAAGTATGAATACAAGACGGGTATTGTATTTGACGGTCGTAAAATCGTTCCGGATGAGGAGTTTACTATCTCGTTGGAAGACCCTACAATACCGACTGCTCATTGGATTTTAACAGCAGAAGACGGAACTACTGTCAAGGAAGAAGACGGACAGGCTATTACTGCTTCCTGCCCATCTGTAGGTTTGTATAATCTGAGTGTAAGTTTTGATAATCCGTCACCGGAAGACCCGGATGCCGTATATCAGAAAACATATGACGGGCTGGTGGTTGTTACTCCTGAAGCGACCGGACGCTATCCGAAAGCTGACTTTACTTTTGATGAAGATATCGATATCTCTGAAGGACCTCAGAATGTAACATTTACATTTAACGGTATTAAGGGTGAAGGTTATACTTCCAATGCTATCGACTTGACTGACGGTACTCATTTCTTTGCTGCCGATCCGGCGGTTTTGGGGACTCCTTCTACTATTACTATGGCTGCTTGGGTGAAACCGACTAATCTGGCCGGACAGGTGATGTCTTTGCGTGATTTGGGTACAAACCCGAGTTGGGGATCTACCTGGATTTATCTGGAGAAAGAAAAGACGACCGGTCAAGTACAATTCTGTTTAATGGGACGTGATCGTGGCTCGGACTTTAAGGACATGTTCTCCGGAGTAGAAGTGAAGATCGGAACTTGGTATCATATCGCTATGGTATTGGATAGAGATAATAGAGAAGTTCGTCTGTATGTAAATGGTAAGCGTGTTGCTGAGCAGAGCGTTTCATTTAAAACTTCTTATGATTTGTATTCTTTGGGTACGGAAGGATTCCAGGGATCGATCGATGAGGTTCAGTTCTGGAATAAGGCATTGACTGACGAAGAGATGGCAGTGGCTATGTACGGCTATACTCCGGACAAAGTACCGGCAGGATTACAGGGATATTGGATATTTGAAGACAAGTGTGCTGATAATGACAAGAAATTCCCCAATTTGGGTAAGGCCGGTGAAGAGTTTCCGGGTGGTGTCTTTAAAGGGACGACTATGAACGATAATGATAATCTGACTCCTTCGATTGTTCCGGGTTCTACCTGGCTTTCCGGTAATACTAAAGTGGAAGCTACGTTGACTTGGGACTTCAAGGGAGCTGCTAATGTCGATTTGTCAAATATCGAAGCTCCGGTAGTCACTTATGAAGAAGAAGGAAATTATCCGGCAACATTGACAGTTACAAATGCCTATGGTACGGATGTGAAAGAAGTAACTGTAAAGGTTGAAAAAGGTGGAGTCGGTATTGAAGATATCAATAAAGATTATGTAACGATTACCCCGACGGTATTTACGGATAATGTTGCCGTAGGTCTGATAGATGCAGGTACTTATACTATGACTGTTTACGATTCAAAAGGTATGTTGGTAAAAAGATTACAGAAAGATTGTGTGAATAACGAGACGGTTCATATTGATTTGGATGTAACTTCCGGTATCTATCTGCTGAAAGTCATGAAAAATGATATGATCTTGAAATCAGCTAAAATTATAAAGAAATAAAGAGTTGGTTTAAGTTGATTGTAATGGCTACAAACTGTTGAAAATATGGTTTGTAGCCATTTTTATATAATAGACTGCATTTCTTTTTGTACGACGATGAGGTATAGCAATACGGGCAGGTATTCTTTGAACTCTTTTCTGAGCATATCCATTGTTTTTTGTTTGTATCGGTTGATTGATTTTACGCTTAGGTTTAATTCTTCCGCTATTTCCGCATGAGTCTTTCCTTCAAAGAAATTTTTAGTAAAAACAATGCGGTAGTTTTGAGGGAGTCGCTCTAATGCTTTGAACAGCATATCATAAAGTTCGTTTAAGGTATATACGCTATCTGATTCTGTGGCATAGACAGGTGGTTGCTTTTGGCAGAGTTCATTATAATTCCATTCGTATTCCAAGTGTTTTAAATAGTTGAGACAACTATTGCGTACACATATTTTCAGATATGCGGTTGCGGTATCTTTCTTTAATTCAATAGAGTTTCGTTTATCCCAAAGAGAGGCAAATACATCAGAAACGATATCTTCACAAATAGCCATATCGTTTATGAACCTTTTTGCGTAGATGCAAAAGGGAGCATAATATTCTTCATACAGCTTCCGGAATTCTTTTTCGTCGTTACTTTCGTGTAGGGATATTCTCATTATATACAATTAAAGTTCTTATCGGCTTGATGGCGTTACAAAAATAATAAATACTATTTTCTAAAAGCATGGATTGGATTTGTTTTTTTCAGAAATCAAAAAAAAGTAGGGAAGCTGTCCTACCGGCCGGGTTTCGATTGTAATATCCATGAGTTGAATTTCTCCTGTAGAGTTATGAATCTCTTAATTTTATCTCCAATTTGGCTGTTTATTAACAAATTTATTTTATACTTGCAGTTGTATCTGCCAATAATATGGTAATTTAGCACTTTGTGAATGGGGTTAAAAAAGCGAGAAACTAATAAAAAAGAGGCCTCTCCCCAGCCCTCTCCGTGGGAGAGGGAGCTAAGTTAGTTTTGTAACTAATTAATAGACAATAGTATCTGTACCCCCTCTCCCACGGAGAGGGTTGGGGAGAGGCTTCTAAATAATTTAGAAATAGATGGAATATCAAGATTCGGAATTATTCTTTCGTTACTGTAAAGGCTTGTGTACGGAGGCTGAGAAAGAGAAAGTAGAGGTTTGGCTGAATGAGTCGGAAGAGCACCGGAAACTTTTTCATGATCTTCAGAATGCATTGGCTTTGGGAGATGATATAAAGGCAATGGAAGCAATCGATGTGAAAGCTGCTTATCAGAGAACTCGAAAAGGGATCAGGAAGAAACGGAATAGGCAAATCGGAACTCGACTGATTAAATATGCCGCTTTCTTGACTTTACCACTGTTCTTATCATCTGTCATATTGGGATATTTATATTTCAATGAGCCGGAGGAAAAAGTGCAATATGTAGATATTACAGCTTCTGTCGGTTCTGTTGTCCGCTATGAATTGCCGGATAATTCGGTTGTTTGGCTGAATTCCGGAAGTACGCTTCGTTATCCTACCGTGTTCCGGGGAGAGGGACGTGAAGTCGATTTGCAAGGTGAGGCTTATTTTGATGTACAAACCGACAAGGAACATCCCTTTTATGTGAATACTCCTTCGGGGATACGTGTATACGTTTATGGCACCCGTTTTAATGTTAGTGCTTATGAAAGTGAAGACTATGTTGAGACGGTCTTGGAGTCCGGCCATGTAAGCGTGTTTATGCCGGTTTACGGGACTTCCGAGACCTTGAATCCGGGTGAACGCCTGCTTTTTGATAAAAAAGCGTTGCAGTTTATGAAATCTAAGGTAGACGTCTCTGAAAAAACGGCCTGGAAGGATGGTAAACTGATTTTTAGAAATACTTCTTTGGATGAGATGCTGAAAAGATTGTCCCGGCATTTTAATGTCGATATTCATTTCAATAATAAATCGGGCAAGAATTACACATTCCGGGCCACATTCAGGAATGAATCGTTGTTTCAGATACTTGATTATTTGAGTAAATCGGTGTCGATGAAATGGAATGTGGAGGATCCTGTACAGTTATCCGACGGAACATTTACCAAGAGAAAGGTAATTGTAGATTTGTATTAAAAGTTTTGTGAGTGCTTGTTGCCGGGAGGTAATAGGCACTTTCTTTTTTCACTTTATCTTTATTTTACGCTTGGATGTTCTTTTCTAATCATTAGTCTCTCTATTTTGTTTAAACTTATGGACGACCGTTTGTTTTCTCTACGGGAAACGGCCCGAAACTCGTAGAGAATCGGGTTGTTCCTCGTAGAGTTTCGACCCGTTTCCCGTAGAGAAAAAATAGTGTTATATAATTGCTTGATATATAGCTTTTTATAGGGCTTGCTGTTTGTCGTTTATTTTTGGTGTTTCAGAACCCTGTTATATCTTTCAGCTCTTGATATTATGTATCTGAAATGGGTGTGATTTACGGATATTATCGTATGATTTCTCTATGCACTTCTTCCCCTTTTTTATAGATCGTTGTAATAAAAAATATTTGTTTATTGTCTTTGTGCATTTGAAGTTTGTCTTTTTAAATTATGGATACTTTATTGATCGTATTTGAGAGAATGTTGATATTGGTTTTATCAATAGTTTCTTATTTTTGTGACGATCAAGGTGATCTTTGCTGTTTGTGAAAAAACATTGATCGGTTTATGTCTATCGGAATATAATTTTTGTACTTTTACAAAAATATTAAATGAGGATGCCAAAGATTGTTCTTGATGTATCATGAACAGAATCTGGTAAAAGGAATAAACGTTAAACCGAATTATAAATTACTGATAACAATGAGATTAAAATTCATTTTGAATTTATGGATGTTCCTGTTTCTGAGTACGAATCTGTTTTCCCAGAAGACGGCTGTAAAAGTGGCTTGTATAGGAAACAGTATAACTTATGGAGCATTCATTGCCAATCGCGATCAAAACTCTTATCCGGCACAACCGCAAGCTTATTTAGGTGATGGTTATGAGGTCAGAAATTATGGGGTATCGGGCAGAACCCTTCTTACTCAAGGAGATTATCCTTATGTTAAAAACGAAAGAGTACATTGAATCACAAAATTTTCAACCGGATATTGTATTGATAAAATTGGGAACTAATGATACGAAGCCGCAAAATTGGAAATATAAAGATGAGTTCATGGCGGATTATCAACATCTGATAGATAGTTATAAGGCTTTGAATTCTCATCCACGAATTATATTACTGACTCCTATACGTTGTTTCTTGCCGGAAGGATCTTCGATCAATGCAGCATTAATAGAGAATCTTCTATGAAATAAGGTTCCCAATAAAGCAAACGCGCCAACCGGAAATATACCGTATTGGCACATATGCTTTCTTTAGGAAATCAGTTTATGATACTGACAGTGGATATCATCCCGAATGTCCGGTTATCATTCAAACTCCATACAATTTCTCCTTTATGGTTTATTTCGAAAAGCTGCGGACTATTTGCTTCGTTGGCATCATGACTGTGCCCTTGCCAATTGCAGATGTAAAGGCTTCCATCGGAGCCTTTGCATAAGCCGGCAGTGAAGAAGAGACGGACTCCTTTAATATCGTTCTCGCTATACCGGCGGATGACTTGACGGCTATCCGGATTGACTTCTACCAATGCGTGTCCGTCACCGCAGGCTATCCAGTAATTTCCGTTAACTGATTCCAAGGTTGTGAAAGGAGTACCTTCTGTTTTTAAAGTGCTGATCAGTTTACCGTCCGGAGATATTTCCCGCACTTCGGAAGTGGATATAAGCGGGATAAGATAGTTTCCACGTGGATTTTTATTCAATTGGCGGAACTGGGAGTGGGGATGGTCGATCCCTGTTTCGTATTCTGTACGCGATAGAATTTTACCTTTCGGGCTTACTTCCATGATCACAGCCGGATGTCCTGTCCATGCCAACAGATAATTGCCGTCGGATAGTACACGGGCTGTTTGCATCTCACATCCGTCCGGTACGGTGATATTCCATATTTCCTGATGGTTGCGGTTGATCGTTTTGGCACCCTTGCCGTAGGAGAACAAGATGTTGCCGTCCGGTGTAGCGGCTACTGAATTGCACTCCCATCCTTCTTGTAGGGGATGTTCCCACTCTATTTGCTTCGATTCTTTGTCTATGATGACAATCTTATTCCAACCGGAACCGCCTAACAGTAGTTTTTCCGTTTTATTCTGTCCGGAAGTGTTGGAAATAAGAAAAAGGATGAAATATAAAAATATAGATATTTTCTTCATCATGCATGTGTGTTAATAGAAAATTGGGAACCTGTCTGACTTGGTTCCCAATTCTGAATCTTTCGTTATTTAGATAAATCCTGGAACATTTCAAAACCTTGTTCCGGAGTAAGTCCGTCGTGTACCACGGCATGTACTGCTTGAATCATGGCAGCAGGAGATTCGCTTTGGAATACGTTGCGTCCCATGTCTACACCGGCAGCGCCATCGTTAATAGCGTGATAGCAAAGTTCGAGAGCTTCTTTCTCCGGAAGTTTCTTACCACCTGCAATAACGACTGGAACCGGACAAGCGGCTGCTACTTTTTCAAAACCGTCGCAATAGTAGGTCTTTACGATATTAGCACCGTTTTCGGCACAGATACGTGAAGCCAGTCCGAAATAACGGGCATCACGCGCCATCTGCTTCCCTACTGCCGTTACTCCCATTACGGGAATATTGTAACGGCTTGCTTTGTCGACTGCTTTGTACAGGTTGGCTACTGTTTTTGCTTCGTGGGCCTCATCACCGATGGCCAGCATGACAGCCATAGCCGATACATTCATGCGAACAGCATCTTCGATATCGATTAATACATTGTCGTTCAAATCAGTCAGAATAGAGGTACCCGCATCAGAACGCAGACAGATAGGTGTCTTTGTGTTAGCCGGGATAACGGATTGCAGGATACCTCGGGTACACATCAGGCAGTCTGCATATTCCATTAACGGAACAATTGTCAAATCGATACGTTCCAAGCCGGAAGTAGGGCCCATGATAAATCCGTGGTCACAAGCCAACATAACGGATTTACCTGTTTTCGGGTTGAAGATGCGTGATAAACGGTCTTTCATACCCCATGATGCATTTTCTGCACCTTTCACATGAAAATGTTGTTGTTGAGTGGCGATATTCAAACCGAAGTTTGAGCCTTCTCTTAAATCATCTAAATCTGCCATTTTATTTTGTTATTATTGAATGATAATTTAGTAGTAAGTAGTCAAGTAGTAAGTAGTTAAGTAGAATAGATTTGCATCTGAAGTTTATACTTAATGATTTAATTATCTACTATCTGTTGCTTGCTACATGCAATTTTATTACTTGCTTTTTTATACTTGACTATCTACTACTTACTACTTGACTACTTGACTACTTAACTACTTGACTACTAAATAAATTACTTTTCTTTAGCTGCTTCTGCAAAGGAAGCGAACATACAACTCCAGGAAGCGGCACCGCTATCCATGTAGCCGATGGAACGTTCTCCATAATTACGGGCACGTCCGAAATTTGCTTTCAGATTGATGGTGGACTGGGCACCGGCCAATGCTGCTTCGGCTCCTGCGTTCAAGACGTCCTTGATATCTTCGGAAAGGCAATTCTGAATAGCTTCGACAGCGGGTATCAGAGCATCCATCATTGTTTTGTCACCTTTCTGGGCTTTGGTTTGCTTCTGCACATTGGCAAGACCTCCGGCAAACATCGCTTTTACGGCATTGGTATCTAACTCGGTACCACTTGCATGGTCGCTCATCCCTAAGAAGAAAGCCCCTAATAGCGTGCTGGTCGAGCCGCTTACTTGCATCATGACATCGAATCCCATGTCGTTCAGCATCGTTTTGAACTCTTTCCCTTTTTCGGCCGTGGCAACGATTGCACTCATAGCTGTTACGATGGCTTGTCCATGATCACCGTCACCAATGACGGCATCGAGTTTGGAAAATTCATCCTCGCGTGCTTTAATGTTGGATAAAGCAGTGGCAAGCATTGTTTTAAAATTATCAATGGTCAGTTGTGTCATTTCCTTTGTTGTTTTATTTTCCGATGGTAGTCCAGTAAGGTGCATCGGAACGTTTGTTCTTCAAATAATCGATATGATCTTCATCGAGGATAGCCATGATCATCTGGAAACCGGCTTGCTCCTGTACAGTTAGTATTTCCTGTATGCGGCTGACTACGACTTGCAGTCCGCGGGCTTCCAACTCTTTATAGGCTTTACGGAAGATAATATTCAGTTCCATGTGAGTTGTAGCGCCTACACCATTGATGATGAGCATCATCTTGTCTCCTGCTTTGGGTTTGAGCTGCTGACAGAGCAGGTCTACCATTTCGGCTGCCGTATCATCGGCGGATACAAGCGGTTTTTGGCCGCCACCGCCTTCGCCATGCTGCCCCATACCGATTTCCATAATACCTTCGGGCAGGTCGGTAATGGTTGCCCCATTTTGCGGATGTGTGCAGGAATGCATTGCTACGGCAAGGGTAGCTACCTGATTGTTGTAGCGTTCGCCGATTTCGATAAGTTCGTCCAAAGATTTACCTTCTTCGGCTGCGGCTCCTACTATTTTATATAAAGGGACACAACCGGCCAAACCACGGCGATCATCGGTATTTGCATCGATTCCTGCGCTGATATCGTCATGGGTGACGATTTGTTTCACTTTGATACCCGCCCGTTCTGCTAACTGGCATGCCATGTTGGCACTCATGATATCACCGGAATGATTCAGTACGACCAACAGGATACCGGCTTCACGTTTCATTAACTGCAAGGCCTGAAACAGACGTTGTGCACCGGGAGCTGCGAAGATATCTCCAACTACCGAGCAGTCCAGCATACCTTCGCCTACAAAACCGCTTAACGCCGGTTCGTGGCCGGAGCCGCCTAATGTGACGATAGCTACTTTGCTTTCATCTTTCGGGTGGGTGCGTACTACGATGTTTTCACCTGCGAGTTTTACCTGATCGGCATAGGCTAATGTGTAGCCTTCCAACAATTCGGGAGTTATTTGTTCCGGATCGTTGATGAATTTTGTTTTGATGTCTGACATGGTATTGTCCTCCTTTTTTTGATTAGTTCTTATTTGATTTCCATTATTTCGATCGCAATGCCTTCTTCTTCAATGAAAGCAATCGTGAGATGTTCATCGCAAACAGCCGGACCGAAGATCACCTTTTTCCCTTTCAATTCTTCTTCAAGTGAAGGAACTGTATAAGCAATATGTCCTTGTTTCTGTACGAGTTCGGGCATACAACTGCCTTCTTCGAATTTTAAAAACTCGATTCTGTTCGGACTTTTACTGTAGTCTGTCAGCCATACGCTGAGACCTTCGTTAAAGAAAGCATTTTCTTTTTGTTCGGTTGTGACGATACCTACATGGTTGAATGTTCTCATAATTGATTTGTTTTAAATGGTTATTTTTTCTAAGTGATTGGATTTAGTAGTTAAGTGATTTAGTAGTTAAGTAGTTAAGTAGTCAAGTAGTTAAGTAGTCAAGTAGGATAGATTCCGTGTCTGGGAATTCTATTCTACGATTTGATTGTCTTCTATCTACTTTTTACTGCTTACTGTCTACTCCCTAACTACTCATTATTTATTACTTACTTGACTGTCATTTCACTTACTACTTTATTATTTGCTATACTATTTTCTACTCACTACTTACTACTTAACTACTTGACTACTTATCATACTTCCTCCTCCTTTCCGGATTCTTTTTCCAACTTCTATAAGACAGCATAGCCAGAACAATGATGATTCCGAAAGCTAAGTACAGATATATAAGTATGTTGTTTACATGTTCATTTTGGCCGTAAGAATGCATACCGCTCAAGAAATAGTTAACTCCAAAAAAAGTCATCAGAACGGAAGAAAAGGCGATGACCGATGTGACATTGAATAACCAGAGGGAGTTACAGCGCTTAATCAGATGGAGGTGGGTGACGATGGCATAGATAACCATTGTAATTAATGCCCAAGTCTCTTTAGGATCCCATCCCCAATAACGTCCCCAGGATTCATTGGCCCAGACTGCTCCTAAAAAGGTACCGATGGCCATCAGGGCAAGCCCTACCAGTAGTGACATTTCATTGATGATACTGAGCCCCTTGATACGGTTGATCAACGGATTGTTATCCTCTTTTCCGGCAAAAACAATCATTATCATATTCGTCAGGCCCATTAGGCAACTGATACCGAAGAAACCGTAAGCAGCGACGATGATGGCCACATGAAACATCAACCACGGAGATTTAAGGACAGGAACCAGCGTACTGATTTCCGGGTCCATCCAGTTCAGACCGGATACAAAAAGAATGATCCCGCCGAATAGGGTGGCCAGTGCAAGAGTCAGGGGATTGCGGCGTACAAACAACAAACCGGCAAGGACGGTAGCCCAAGCCACATATACCATAGTCTCATAAGAGTTACTCCAAGGAGCGTATCCACCTATGTACCACCGCATACCCATGCCATACATGTGATAATGAAAAACGATCAGAACCAGAATACCCAATATCCAGATCAGTGTTTTTGTCCAACGTTTTTCCCGGAACTGGAACTGGGCAATGAATGTGAAGATTAGCAATAAACCGCCCAGAACCAGATAGCCGATTTTGCAAGCCCTGAACACATCCATCCGGTTGTATTTTAATTCTGATTGTATCTTTTTAGGACTGATATCGAGTGTCTTGTTCTTGGCTTGTTGATAGGTATTGATCATGCCGGCCACTTCATTAGCCTTTGTCCAATCATTACTTCTCAGCGATTCCTGCACTTCTTCCAGATACCAGTCCATGATGCGGGATACGAACATGGAATCTTTTCCGGCAAAAGCGGACAAGTCATCTCCCGGAGCATACCACTTATGATTGGGGTCATTCTCCAATGGAAAGAGGTTCAACATTTGGCGGTTGATGAGTTGGTGAAAGATATTGATCTGCTCATCCAGTTTCATCAGGTCTTTATCGAAACGCGTGCGTTGGTTCGGCATTTTATTATAAGCCTCTTCTAACTTTTCTTGCAGTTTGTAGTGGCCGTTGTCAAAGAATTGTATGTATGCACATTGTTTGGCAGACAGGTTATAATAACTTGTCAACTCCGGATTGGAAACGGTGATGAAGGGAATTTGCATCCATATATCCGGCATTATCAACAAACTGATCAGGAACTGATCGGAGTTGAGACCGCCGATCTTTTCCGACTTATGCAGTTTCCGCAGTACTTGAGACGAAAAAGTATTGATTGGCATCACTCGCCCACTATTCGATTGCATCGGTAAGGAACCGAATACTTCGGCATGCCCCGGATTTACCATATATTTTTGTACAATCTCCCATCTCTCGTCTCCCATCTCTCGCCTTCCATCGTTTGCTTGGCTGTTTACGGGGAATGCGAGAATCATCATTAGTAAACATGCGATGATATTTCCGGCATTGTGAAGTTCTTTCAGCCGGCGACTCAGATGCATGAAACGGGAATTCTTGCCGGTAAAGCAAAGGATCAGCCCGATGACCAGCAGAAGATAGCCGGTATAAGTGATGTTGCGTCCTGCCACGTCACGGTTGACGGAGAGGATTGTTCCTTGTTCATCCGGATCATAGGATGCTTGGAAGAACCGGTAACCTTTCACATCCAACACGTTATTCATGAAGATTCGTTCCGGACGGGATTTGCCGTCTACGTGTACAATGACTTCACTTTCATAGGAAGAAGGGCTGGATGAACCGGGGTAACGGGTCAGTGTAAATTTCTTTAGCTCCACTGAAAAAGGGAGGATATGGATGCCGGTCCGGTCGTCGGAGGTCCGGACGGCGATTTGGTTACTTGTTTCTCCTTCACGAAGATGCAGGATACCTTCTTCGCTGAATAAAAAGGAAATAAGCGCACCGAGCAGGATGATGATAAAAGCAAAATGAACAGTCAGCATACCCCATTTCCTGCTTTTGAGATAGGAACGTTTTATGACGATTGCCAGAAAGTTGATGACTAACAGCAATTGAAGCAGGAAGAATAGGGGAGAATAGTAGACCATTGTTTTGGCTGTCGGCGTACCGTAATATTTCTCAATGAAAGTAGCGGCAGCCAGGGCAACAGCATAGATAAGTAACAAAACGACCGTTGTTACATAAGAAGAGAGTAATTTATTAAAGGTTACTTTCATTGGGTTGTCAATTGAATAATAAATAAGAGTTTTAATGTACCCACATGCCAATTGGCATATGGGTACATAGGTTTGGTTTGGTATTGCAACGGTTAGTCTTCTATGATTACACGGAACCCTACATTGAACACCCGTTGATGCGGATAGTAGGCTTTACGGGCATAAGAAGTCGCGAATTTGGGACGCTCTATGTACGAACCGCCCCGTACTACCTTAAACTCGGAAGGTGTTTTCGCCTTTTCGGTATAAGGGTAAGGACGGTAGTCCGAACGTGTCCACTCGGCGATATTTCCATGCATGCTGTACAGACCGAAGGGGTTTGCCTGATAATTCTTGGAATCGACCTGGTTCATGGCTCCATCATTCACACTCTCTTCTTTAGGCAGATAAGAGTAATACTTATACCAATGTGAGTTTTTCGACATCGGTTGCGGGTCAATGCCGCTTACGGCCATCTGGTTACAACTTTCATCCGCCAGATTTTCCAGTTTGCCGAAATCGGTATTGGAATTGCCATACCAGAAATCCGAGTCGCTTCCGGCGCGGCAAGCCCATTCCCATTGTGCCTCTGTCGGTAGTGTGATGTTCAGACCGGTCTTCTCGCTCAGCTGTTTACAGTACTCCATTGCATCATTGTAGCTGACACGGATTACCGGTTGTTTCGGCTCATTGGCCGGGTAACCGAAGTGTACGTGGTCTTTCCATAATTGATCTACATACCGGCTGTCATGATCGGGGAAGATGATATTGTATTGTTCATTGGTAATTTCCACTTCACCCATCCAGAATCCTTTGGCGATTTTTACTTTAGACACAGGACGGTTGTCATCGGCGCCGTTCCAGCTACCCATCGGGAATTCTCCTGCGGGAATACGTACAAATGTGATTTGGATGCCCGGAGCCAATGTCACCTCTTTGCGGGTCTCTTTTTCATCGGCCAGCATGGCTCTGATTGCATCTGCATCGAAAGGCCAGTTTTTCACCTTTATATTCTTTTCTTTCACAGGTGCAGGAGCTTCCGGCATGACAGGACTTATCTCTCCCTTGCCCTTCAGATAAGCCGCATAGTCTGCAATTTCCTTCTTCCAGTCTACTCCCATGCCATTGGCATATTTGTTGGTAAGCTCTGTACGGCGTTCAATCTGGTCGTAACCTTGGTAGGGGAAATCGGTAATCTTGTTGGCATTGAAATAGCCCTTGTCCGGAGCATTATAATCAATCCAATTGTACAACGTCCGCCACTCTTTATCGGTCAGTTCTACGTTGGCATGTCCTTTTTTAAGGATACGGATCAGTTCACTGGTGTTTGCATGATATTCGTACGGTTGCAAAACAGCCATGTCGGCTTCCGGGCCTTGGCGGTGCACATACGGGTGCAGATTCAGATAAGAAGGGCCGTAGCCGTGTTCATCTTTCTTTCCGGCACGAAGGTCGAATGCTTTTTCACCGTTGTGGCAGGCGATACAGGCACGGTCGAGGATCGGTTGTACTTCCAAGTCGAAAGTGAACGAGCGAACGCCACCTTCGGGTGCTTTGATGGAATGAGCGGCACGTTGAGAAGCAATCACGCGTTTGGGTACGGGGATTTGGTTCTGGTCTTCGTGGCATCCGATACAGGATACGATCTCACCCGGTTGTCCGGTCAGCCAGCTACGCATCCATTGGATGGCGGCACCGTCTTTGTCGACCGGTTGTATGGATATAGGCGTATTGGCCGGTATCTTGAAAATCACCGAACCGTCTTCTTCCACGGGCACGGTTCCCAACTGGCGCTTGATATCCCATCCGCTTTGAATCCCGTGCCAGTTGTGGTCGGATACGGTTTTCAGATAGGCGTATTCGTAGGCATGCAGACGGAGTTCTTTCACGGTTCCGCGAGGTACGTCACGCAGGCCTTCTCCTTCATAAATATCCTGGATAAATACGGTTGCTTCCTTTTCATTCAGTTTCACACGATCCGGAATGGCGGGCGGAGTAACATTTTTACGTACGATGATCGGGCTGATAAAGCCTTCACCTTCCTGTTTCATCAGGCAAGTCACATTGTCGAACACATCTACCAAATAGATGCCCCATAAATCCTGTGGATTCAGTTTGGCGGCTACCAAGTAGTATTTATCGTCCAACGGAGTCGGTTTGATGAACTGCGGCCATACACCGTTTACCAGTTCGTCTTTTATGATCTCTACGATCGGACGGTTACGATACGGAATCTCTTGCAACATACCTGCCGCACCTTTACGTGCTTTGGTCGGATCGAACAGTATCAGGCGGCCGGAGCGGGCAATGCCGTGGTGACCGGAAATGATGCCTACGAAAGCCGATGCGTGGCCGGGAAGAGGCTGGATGTCGAATGTGCTGTTCGGGAAGGCGGAGCCGCTTCCGAAGAGGGCTTTCTGTTCTGTGCCGTCCGGATTCATGTGCATCACGAAACGGGAGTAGTAGTGCATCAGGTCGGTATATTCCCAGCGTGTATACATTACACGTCCATTATTCATAACAACCGGATTCCAGTTGGCATCCTGGTCAAATGTGATGCGGCGCATATCCTGATTTTGGGGATTGTACAGAACCATGTTACCTACCGGGTCGGAACCACTGACGCAGGGAACTCCTTGGTAACCAATGTTGCTGATGGCAATCAGACGACCGTCGGGCAGATAAGTACCGTCATAGAATTCCAGGTCCGGTTCTTTGTTTTCGACTAATGTTTTGTAACCGGTTCCATCGAGTTTTACCTCATGTATGTTCCAGCGGTTGTCCGGCATGGTTGCGGTAAACATTACCCGGTCACCGTCCCAGTGCATTTTAAGGTCGGCAATGGATGAAGTGTTTTTCGGTTTATAGACCCGGCGCATCTGGATGTCACCGCGCAAATTGGATAATTCGACAATTTCCGCGTCGAAGCCGCTACGGCGGGCAGACTCCTGATTGCTCCAGTTATTGGATTGCGTACCTAAATCCGGTGCCATGGCCGTGCGGGCACGTGTACCTAACTTGAAACGGGTAGCTACAATTTTGTCACCATCCAACAGAGGATTGCCGAGCAGGATGGCCTGTTTGTTCTCTAATGCCTTGCGGGCATCTGCCAACGCCTGTGCGTTGTTTTGATAAATGGCGTTAAACCCTTTTTTAGAAAGGCTCAGCAGTTCATTGAATAGAGGTTCGTACTTTGCGGCATCGTACCCCTGTTGTTTTTTCATGTCGGCAAAAGCCAGTTTGATGGCTTCTATGTTGAGCCATTCCAGTTCGCTCTGTACCTCGTAGACATTTTGTATCTTCTCAAATAATTCGAGGTATTTACGTATCTGTGTGTCTATGTCTTTTTCTACTGCTACCTGCCGGATCAGGTCTTTGAAGTAAGCACTGTCTTTCAGCTTGTTGGCCATACCTTCTACTACCTGTTTTTCAATAGACGCATCAACAGTGACTAACCAAGTATCCAGTTCTCCCATTTGGCTGTTCAGCATTCCTATCTGGTCCGGATATTTCTCGGATAACTGTTTGGCAGCAGCCGTAGGCAGTACGTTCAATGCATGAAAAAATACACTGCCGGTATTTGAGGCATCGTCGATTCCTACTTCTGCTTCGAAACGTACATATTCGCTTTTGACCGGATAGATAAGTGTGCCGTTGGCATGGCAGAACATTCCGTGTTCGTAAGGTTTGCCTGCAATCCGGATCGGTTTGCCATTGGCATTTATGTTGGTTCTGGGGTTGTCCCAACCGGCTACACCGTATTCAAACGGTATCTGATCCAACCAGACGGAAGAACCGTCGGCTGTAATAAAGCGGGCGTTTCCCCATACGGCATGGTCATACCCGGTACCGTCGGGACCACCGGAGGTAATGAGTATGAGTTGGTTACAGTTTTTCAAGTCTACTACGAAAGGTTCGGCTTTATCTTTCGCTTTCATCCATTTGGATATGACGGGCATTCCCGCCTTTTGCAATTGCGAGCGTAATTCGGATTTCGCTTTCACTGAAGCGTCGATCCACGTCTCCGCTTTCTTGGGCTTCGGCCCGGCAAAGGCCAGGGCGGAAGCCGATAAGAATGCAAGAGCTATTAGCAAAGATTTATTCATGGAGTTGATAATAAGGTGTTGCTATTTTCTTGTTTTATAATGCAGCTTTGGATATTTATAACGCGGCTTTGGCATTGGTGAAACGCAATCCGGCATTGTCATGATAGGTAGCCCATTCGGAAACGATTGCTCCTTCGGGGCCGGCCATCAGGAAGTGGAAAGTAGTCAGTTGTTTCAACGGCAATACTTCACCTACTTGCTGTATTACGAAATTCTTGCTTTTGATAGGGCCGTGAGTAGCCGGTATGGCGGGTGCATTCGGAGTTTCTTCTCCAATTTCCGAGAAGTTGTAAGCCCATCCTTTTTCAACCATCCATGATTCGTGCTTGGCGGGGAACTTGGTGGCAACGTGCGCGTGCTCGGGGATCATTTGGCCGGGGAGCAGATAAATGGCGTGTGCAAAATATCTTTGTTCTTCATTGTTCACCCAAAAGATGCCTCCCATACCTACATTTTCAAAGTCTCCCAATCCGAAATCAGTGACCCACATATCGGTCGCCATCAATTTAGTGAAAGGAACATCATAGAATGCGAACATGTCTTTCATTGCCTCCATGGCAACATCTTGCTGGAATTTGCCGTCTTTGTAGAAATCGGCATTTGTGTACTTTTTGGAATAAGTCATTTCTTTTTTGTTTTTACAGTTGTTGTTATTACATTCGTTTTTGCATTGTTCGGTGCATGTTCCGTTTTCGCAACAGGTGGTTTCTGAATTGGATGTTTTGCCGGTACATGCAGCCATAGCGAGTATAACTACTCCTAAGGCTACTGATTTTGTTAGCTTTCTCTTCATTTTTGTTTATTTATTAGGTTAGTGATTTTGCTGTGGTGTAATCTGGAGGAATTGGGTTTTATTTTATGGCAATCCCTTCTATTTCGATTAATAACTCATCTCTACATACATCTGCACACATATAAGAGACAGGAATGGCCAGTTGATAACTGCTTAATACTTCGTACGCTTCCTTATAGTCGGATTTGTTTTTCAGATAGACGCGCAGCATTTTCAGTTGTGCATCTCCGGTCAGTTGGGCTATATTCTCCATTGTGATGTGAAGCTGCCGTTCGAGACCGACTCCGGTCAGGCTCTCTTCTCCCCGGATAGCGGCTGTACCCGATACGTAGATAAGTTTTCTGTCGTCGAACGTCATACTTTTGGCACGTTCGAACTTGGGTGTCGTCTTTTGTTGTTGGGCGGTTTCCAATACTTGCGGCGAGTAGGCATGGGCGGCAATCTGCAATTTGTTGTCGATCGGGGTAGCAAAGCAGGCAGGGCGTGTGAATACGGCGGCATCGATATCTACCAGAACACCGCCTAAGTTTGTCCCGATTCCGGTGGCTGCCGGATAACCGTTCGTCCATACTGCCTGATTGTAGAAATTGCTGCGTACGTTGTTGAACATTTGATAATGCTGGTCGGCACCGTCAAAACTGGTAATTTGTTCGATATAGTTCCATTGCCGGATGATATTTTCGATGGGGAAGTTCTCTTTGTGCAGAACCTCGCTTGCCAAGCGGAAGATTTCAACGGCCTGTTGTTGGATATTAAAATCCAGTATGTCGCTGTGAAAACCACCGGCAAAAAGAAAACGGCCGTCTGCATTCTCCAGCGTGACATATGGAAAACCTTTGTTGGGATGATAAGTGATGTGGTCATTTTCATCCGCCCGGTAGCTGTGTACCTCCAAAGTGAGGGCACCGTCCAACGCCGGTTGTGATACATAACTCATTACAGGCAGACGATCTTCATAACGTTGCTGTATCTTATTCCACAGGATGCTACGTCGTGTGACATATTCTTCATTGTTTGCCGGAGTACCGAAGAATACCAGTCTGAATATGGACTCGTCTTTCGGTAATTGCGCCAATAAGGTGTCTGTCATCGTTGTAAAATCTGCTACTTCGGTGGTATATATGTTATACCGTATTTTTTCGCAATAGTTCATGTTTTCCAGTGGTTTTGGTTTATAATGAGTTTACGTATTCTGTCAGTGCTTTGATTTCCTTTTTAGATACTTTTTTGTCAATTCCATGTTTATGTATTTCGAATACTTCTTCCATGGTGGCGGCACGGCCGTCGAATAGATAGGGTGCTGTGCGCCATACTTCACGAAGAGTAGGGGTATCCCATCCTTTTTCAAACTCGATGTCTTCACCGATACGGTGCATCTTCAGGTCGGTATAATAGGGGCCGCTATGGCATTCCGTACAGTTCAGTTTTTCAAAAATTTTTCGACCCTCTTTGGCGAGGTCGGACAGTTCGCCGTCGACCAGATAAGGGCTTGGAACAGGTCGCAGAGATTTCAGATAGGCATCTACACAAACGGCGTCTTCTTCGGTGATATCGAAGAATTGGATAAACTTGAAGCCGGCACGTACAGCCCATTCGGCGGTTTCACGGATACCGGATATCATGCTGGGAGGGGTAGGATGACTGAATAACAGACTCTTGCAGTTTTTGGAGTTACCGACTCCGTCGTTCATTAAATCCCAGTTCATACCGTCGGTACGGGCGTCTCCGGGATGGCATCCGTTGCAGCTCTGCCAATTTTGAAAACAATGGGATGCATCGTTGAAGTAACGTTCTCCTTTATTTTCCGCACTTTCTTCCCGGTCCGGATTCAGATTGGCTGTGGCTATTTCGCAAGTTTGGGCGTCTACGATGTTTAGGATGTCGGCAAAATAAGTGGGAATATAGAGTTTACCATTCTCCATGATCATTTTGCGGGGGCCGTTTCCTTCCAATGGAATACGCTTGCGCAAGCCGTACAGGAATCTCAGGTCATAATCCAACATCGATTTGTTGGGATAATTCAGAAACTTGTCCAGCATTGCCTTATGATCGATAACGCTGATTTCATGGGTTCCGGAGTGGGTGATGAATAGTGTTTCGTCGTTGCAGACGATGCTCCAGATGCCTGCTGCTCCTCGTTCCGGCTCGTCAACAACAACCGCTCCGATGAATTCTTGTTTTGCTACATCTATGATGCTGAAGGCACTGGTGTTCATCCATCCTTGTTGCAATTGGGAAGTCGGAACAGTAAAACGGCCGAGATTATGTGATATATAAATATATTTACCATCAGGAGTCATGCAAATGCCGCGAAGTGCATTGCTTCCATTGGCCAGTTGTATGTCTTTTACCTTGGTGAAATCGCTCATTCTGATTACTGATACACAGGCAGCCACATAGTCGACGTCCGCTCGTTGGGCCGGCAGAAAATTTGTCACGAACAGGTACTCTCCGTCTTTACTGAACAGTGCTGATTTGGGTTCACGCAAGACTTTTACGGAACGGATAACTTGGTGGATTGCCGGATTGACCTCTGAAACCGTATTCTGGAATTGATTGCATACATATATGTGTTTTTTGTCCGGGCCGAATATCGGATAACAGGCACCGGAACCTGTTGCAATGGCGGTTTCCTGCTTACCGGTTTCTAAAGAAATAATCTGTAAATGTCCGGTGGCAGCATTTGTAGTGACATATGCCTTGTCGGCATCCAGAAGAATACCGGTAGGAGATTCGTCTACCGGAATCGTACGCAGAAGTGTTTTACCATCCGGTGAGAAGATGCTGATGCGGTTTCTGCCTTTTTCTGTAATCAGAATTTCCCCTTTATCGTTCAAGGTGATATCTGTAGGAAAAAGTGGAGGATTTCCTGCAAAGACAAACGAAAGAGGACTGCACAAAAAAGCAGCTACGATTATCTTTTTCAATATTTGCTTGGGGGTGTTCATAGTATATATTTTTTCTTATATGTGACTATATCCTAACTCTCTTGAAATACATTGTGCCGTATCTTTTATATATTCTACGGATTGGCGGATTACCTCTTTCGATAGCCTGTCTTTGGGACCGGAAATCCAAATGGCACCACACGGGTAGCTGGTATAATTAAAGATCGGTGTGCCGACGCAGACTACTCCGCTCAGTTCTTCTTCGTTGTCCATGGCATAGCCTTGTCTGCGTACTTTCTCCAGCTCTTCCATGTAAGCCTCCGGGGTCGTAATTGTACGTGCGTTGTAGCGTGTAAATTCCATCTGTGCCAGATAATAATCGCGGACAGTATTAGGAAGATAAGCCATGATAGCTTTTCCGGGCGCCGAACAATGCAGTTCGAAAGGTTTTCCCGGTGAAAGTACGAACCGGAAGGTATGGTGTCCTTGTGCCTGTTCGATAAATATGCCTTTTTGATCTCCTAATACTCCGAAGCAGGCTGTTTCTTTCACCTGATCACGCAAATTACGCAGATGCGGCAGGACAATTTCCAATAGATTGTGTTCGTTTAGCGATCTGAATCCAAGTGTCAATAGTTTACGGGATAATTTGTAATGCTTGGTATCTTCATTATACATAAGGTATCCTAACCGGACCAAAGTATTCAGAATCCGGTAAGCGGTAGTTTGCGAAATATCAAGTTCCGACTTGATTTCCTGCAATGTTTTCCCCATCGTGTAAAGTGACAGATACTCAAGGACTGCAATCCCTTTTTCAAGGTTCGGCACTTTATAGTTTTCTTCTGCTTTTTCCATGTTTTCTTTTACTTTTTCCATATTTGGAATAATCTTCCATGTTTGTTGTTCAAATATAAGGAAACATTTGGCAAAAGATGATAATGCCCCTGTAAAAAATGGTTAAATGTGTTGTAGAGTATGCTATGTCCGGAAATACTTGTTTGCGGATACTGATTGGCGTATGGGGATATCCGTATACTTGAGGTTTATGGAACGTATGTACGGCCCTTAGAAGACATTTGCACGGAGCATAGGGAGCAGAAACTTTCCTTTGCCCTGGATTACCTATGAATAGGATGTTTGAGCAAGGAAGGTGAAACCGGCGAAGGGGCGGGAAAAATACAGAGTACAAGCAGCTTTGCCGGTTGAATGTGATTTATCTGAAAAAGATACTGCATTTTTTGAAAATTCGCTATTTTTATGGCTGATTGGGGAGCGAATTACTTTTCGCTTCGGCTTACAGCGTTTTTGAAGCCGAACGATAATAAACTAAAAAAAAGGAGCAAGTGTGGAAGTTTCTTCCTCTTGCTCCTGAATTAATGCAGCTAAAAAATTACACTAAAAATTATATGGAAATTGATTAGTTGTCGGTTTAGGTCATATAATATGGTTATCTGAAATCTTTCAATTCTTCCTGTAACTTTTCCCATATCTGTTCCTTTCTGTCTGCATTAAGACTGTTTATTCTGTTTCTCTGTAGATAATCCTTGCCTGGATCATGTAACGTGCCAGACCTGCCTCATAATTAACTCCACTCAAGTTTGGCATATTCTGAAGATTCTCCATCTTTTCAATCGTGCATTTCTCTCCGAAATCCGGATATTCGCCCTTGTCGCTCTGCTCATCCAGCCAGTCCATAAACGCCTGAGCGAAATTCATGGCTTCGATATTCAGATCATCTTCATCGGAGGAATATGGCTTTACGATAATAATTGAGAATCCATACTCTTTCTCTTTATCCCCGGTAATGTATGACTTTCTCACCTTGTCGGAATAATTCGTGATAAGGGAAAACTTATCCGGTGATTCCGGGGAAAAGTTAAAATTAAGCATACTTCCGGCCAGTTCTTCAATCTTTGGCTCGAAATATGCTTTTACTGCATCATGCTTACTCATATTGTCATCCTCGCAGATATGCCTCATAAGATCTTATAAGGTCTTCTTTTCTTGCTGTCATCATAGCCTTATCCCAGTGATCAGTTGCGAGTGG
>OGHJ01000921.1_pt1 | contig 37072 bp, 46 predicted proteins | sample 1571351 | NCBI WGS metagenome assembly OGHJ01 (sample SAMEA2582037, study PRJEB24529) | metagenome | biome: Human gut stool | place: China | collected 2011 | reverse complement strand
CGCAAACCTGCTTGAGGTCGTCGTTGATGCCCAGGCGGCAGTCCACCTTGTTGTAGTCGCGGGTGTCGTAACCGTGGGCGTCGCTCTCGAACAGGGGGTTGAACAGCACGCAGGTCGCGCCCAGCGCCTTGATGTGGTCCACCCAATCCAGCACCCGCAGCAGGCGATGCTGGTCGGCCTGGGAGGGGTCGCCGTCATTTTGCAGCGGCGCCCCGCACAGGCCCAGGGGGTAGATCTGGTAAATTACAGCTTCATCGTACCACATGTTTGTCTCCTCTTATCGTTTATTTTTTGTTCATTTCGTTGGAATGATGCTTGCCTTGCAGTTGTAGGGGCGTCGAGGACGCCGCCCCCTACAAACCAATTTGCATGAATCTGCTTTTAATGCAAAAACTTCAGCTTCTTCTTCAAAATCAACCTATAATACCGGGTCAGCGCGCCGACCGCGCGGTCGCAGAGCCAGAAGGAAAGGTTGCCGGCGGCCAGCAGGGCGGCCAGCATGCCAACACCGTCGGCCAGCAGCTCGTCCAGGATGGCAGGGCCGAGCAGCGCAAAGAGCAGCAGGTAAACCAGCACCGTGGCCCCGTTGAACACCGCGAACTTAATAACCCAACGCAGCAGCGTACTTTTTATGCGTGCCAATTGCTGGCGCAGCACAGGATAATAGCCGATGACGAACACGTAAAAAAACGCCAGCTCCAGCTCCGGCACCAGCAGCACGGACAAAATCGACACAGTAGCGTACAAAAGCAGGGCGTACTTGGGGCCGTACTCGTCCAGCACGGGGATGAGCAGGAATGCGGCCAGCATCGGCGCGGCGTAGGTGCCGATTTGCAGCGCCGCGCCCACCAGCAGCAGCACGACCGACAGCGCCCCCAGCACACCGCAGAGGGCGATTTTTTGGCTTTCGGTCTTGCGCATGGCGGTTTCTCCTTTGGGATTCCTTGGGCGTTTGGATTTGCTGTGTTCAATTATAGCCGATTTGAACTAATTTTGCAAGTCATTCATTTGAGAAACTGTACAAAATGTGTAACCCTGCTCCCGGAACCAGTCGATCATGTCAGGCAGGGCTTTCACAGTCTGGCCGGTGGCTTTGGTGTCGTGCAGCAACACCACGCAGGTGTCGCGGCCGTCGGCGTCCCGCTGGATATTGCGCAAAATTTGTGCGGCGTTGGGGTGGCTGGCGGTGGCGTCCTCGGCGCAGACGTTCCAGTCGATCCAGTGCAGGCCGCGCTCCTCAGCCTGGGCTTTCAGCCGTTTCATGATGCCGCTGCCGCCGTATTTGTGGCTGACCGTGTTGGTGCTGCCGCCCGGAAAGCGCAGCCAGGTCAGGGAATCGGCGTCCACGTAGGGGCTGATGGCCTGGCGCAGCTGCTTGATGTCCTGCCAGAAAGCATCGGTACTGCGATAGATTTTGCTGTACTGGTGGCTGGCGCTGTGCAGGGCGATCTGGTGGCCTGCGGCGGCGATGTCGGCAATTTTATCCAGGTGCGCTTCGTTGGCATCCTGAGCACAGACAAAAAAGGTTGCTGGTACGTGCTCTTTTTCCAGTATATCCAGAATTTCCGGCGTGTGGGCGCTGGGGCCGTCGTCAAAGGTAAGGCAGACGATTTTGGGCACGGCAGTCTCCCCCGTTGCGGTGGCCGAGACGGCGGCAAAGCAATCGTTGGGGGTGGAGGTCTCGGCGTACTCGGTGTGATACAAAAGATGCACCACCGCTGCCAGCACCGCCGCCAGCAGCCCCAGCACCAGAAAAACGAACAGATCTTGCGGTACAGTTTTCCCTCTTTTGTTGCGGCGCATAGTATCCCCTCCCTTGGTTTGGTGATGTATATGCAGGTGGGGACGAGATTATGCTTTGCCTGCGGCGGACACCTCGATAGAAAGAAAGACCTGCCGCAAGGTGGCAGGTCTTGAAAGCAACTATTAAAATCAAACCTTGGCTTCTTTAAAAGAAGAAATCCGCTTCCGCCACAGCCGGGGCGAAAACAGCGCCAGCATGGGGTACAGCTCCAGCCGTCCTGCCAGCATGTCAAAGCTGAGCAGCAGCTTGGCCGGGGCCGAGAAGTCCGCGAAGCTGCCCATGGGGCCGACCATTTCGAGACCCGGGCCTACGTTGTTGAAGCAGGTCACCACCGCTGTAAACGTCGATACTATGTCGAATCCATCCAGCGAAAGCAGCAGCACCGACAGGGTGAGCAGCAGCATGTAAATGTTGAAGTAGTTGTGTACGCCGCGCAGCACTTTCTCGTCCAGGGGCTTGCCCTCAAAGCGGACGGTGGTGACGGCGTGGGTGTGCAGCATCTTGTTCAGGTCCTGCCGTGCCGCCTTGAAAAGGATGATGACGCGCGATACTTTCAAGCCGCCCGCCGTCGAGCCCGCGCATGCGCCCACAAACGTCAGGATCACGATCACGGTGCGGGAGTAGGTCGGCCAGAGGTTGAAGTCCGCCGTGGCGTAGCCGGTGGTCGTGACGATGGACGACACCTGGAAGAACGCCGTGCGCAGCGCCGTGCCGACACTGTCGTACATACTCGCGATGTTCGCCGTGATCGTCAGCGTCGAGAACGCGACGATGCCTAAGTAGACGCGCATCTCCTCGGAGGCGAACGCCGCACGGAAATGACGCAGCAGCAGGAAATAATACAGGTTAAAGTTAATGCCGAACAGCAGCATGAACACGCCGATGACGATCTCAAAATACGGGCTGTTGTACGCGCCGACGCTCAGCGCCTTGTTGCTGAAGCCGCCCGTGCCCGCCGTGCCGAACGCATGAATGAGCGCGTCAAACAGCGGCATACCGCCCGCGCAGAGCAGAATCGTCTCGATGACGGTCATGACCAGATAAATGGCATACAAAATCTTTGCGCTGTCGCTCAGCTTGCTGGAAATTTTTCCGCAGGTCGGGCCGGGGACCTCGGCGCGCATCAGGTGCATGGCACGGCCATCGGTCATGGGCAGCACGGCCATGGCAAAGACCAGCACGCCCATGCCGCCGATCCAGTGGGAAAAGCTGCGCCAGAACAGCGTGCCGTGGCTCAGCGCCTCGACGTCGGTCAGAATTGTCGAGCCTGTCGTCGTAAAGCCCGAGACCGTCTCAAAAAAAGCATCGGCAAAGGACGGTATCTCGCCGGAGATGACAAACGGCAGTGCGCCGAAAACCGACATCAGCACCCAGACAAGCGCCACGATGGCCAGGCCGTCGCGGGCGTAGATTTTCGTGTTTTGGGGGGTGCGCAGGCTGGTTATCAGGCCCAGCGCCAGCACAATCAGCGTCGGCCACAGGAAGGAAAGCACAACGCTCCACTCGCCGTAGATGGCGGCGCAGCCCATGGGAAAGAGCATGAGGGCTGCTTCGATCAGGAAGATGCGCCCCAGCACAAACCCTACCATTTTATAGTTCATGGCTGCGCCCTCACTTTACAATGTCGCGCAGCGAGTGCAGCGTTGTGTCGGTGGTGACGATGACGACATCGTCGCCCTCCTGCAGGGCATCGTTGCCGGACGGGATGACCGTCTGGCCATTGCGGCGCACGATGCCCGCCACCAGCAGCCCCTTGCGCAGGGTCAGATCCTTCAGCGGCACACCGATGAACGGCAAACCCGGCGCAACGTTGAATTCCAGCGCCTCCACGCGCCCGCCCACCAGACGGTGCAGCGTCTTGATGTTCTCCGACTCAAAGCTGTTCTGCATGGCGCGGACGTACATGGCAATGGACTCCGACGTGACCGACGCCGTGGAGACGACGCTGTCCACCATCCCCTTGGCAGTGGCCAGCTCGGCGAAGGACTCGCGGTTGATCTTGGCCACGACCTTGCAGGAGTTCATCTGGGAGGCGTACATCGCCAGAATGATGTTTGTTTCGTCCAGGCCGGTCAGCGCCACAAAGGCGTCCATATCGGTGATGCGCTCCTCACTCAGCAGCTCGGCATCCGCACCGTCGCCGTGGATGACCAGCACGCCGGGGAACTTCTCGCTCATCTCCTGGCAGCGGGCCGCATCGCTGTCGATGACGGTCACCCGCTTCTGGATGTCCTGCAGCTCCTTGACCAGATAGTAGGTCATCCGGCTTGCACCGACGATCATGACGTTGCTGGCCTTGGCCTTGAACAGGTTCAGCTTGCGGAAGAAGGATTCCAGATCCCGGGCCGAGGCCGTCAGGTAGATCTTGTCCCCGGCCCGCAGCGTAAACATACCCGTGGGGATGATCGTCTCGCTGCCGCGGGCGACGGCGCAGATCAGAATTTTGACCCGGATGTTGCGGTACAGGTCCGACAGCTGCAAGCCCACCAGCGGGTTGTCGTCGGCCAGGCGGTACTCGATCAGCTCAAACCGCTGGCGGCAGAACTGCTCACGCTTGATGGCAGACGGGAAACGCAGCACGCGGGCGATCTCACGCGCCGTGGCTTTTTCCGGGTTGACGAACATCGACAGACCAAGGTCATCGCGCATAAAGCGCAGCTGCTTCTCATACTCCGGGTTGCGGATACGTGCAATCGTGTGCTGCGTGCCCAGCTTTTTGGCGACGAGGCAGGCCAGGATGTTGATCTCATCACTGGACGTTGTGGCGATCAGCAGGTCTGCGCCGTCCTCAAACGCCTCCTTCTGCACGTCATAGCAGCCGCCGTTGCCGGCCAGACCGCGCACGTCATAGATATTGACAATGTCCTCGATCAGGTCAGGGTTTCGGTCGATGACGACAATGTCGTTATTTTCCGCCGTAAGCTGGGCGGTCAGGGCACGGCCAACCTTGCCGAGGCCGACGACCACGATTCTCATACGAATGCTCCATTTCTCTTTTTCAAAGCGGGAACACATGTAGGGGCGACCATTGGTCGCCCGCGCAGCCTTATCGCTGCCCTGCGTTCCCCCATCGTTTCCTGCATGGCAAGCGGGCAGCGGGCGAGCAATGCTCGCCCCTACTAGCGCCGCGTCCGGCTATGCAAGCAAGACTTGTACATTATTAAGCCCATTATAGCAAAGCGGGCAGAAAAAGCAATAGGACACTTTTACGGAACGTCCAGGTTTTTTTAAAAAATCCGCAATTTTGTGCTGTGCAGGGCAAATTTTGCGTTGACAAACGCGGATTTACTTGTTATAATTAGATGCTGTGTGAAATCACACGGTTATCCTTGTCTTTTCCGTTAAAAGAGAAGGCCTAATGTCCAAAAGGAGGTGCACAGAATATGGCTAAGTACGAAACCATGATGGTTACCACCGCGAACCTCGACGAAGAGGCTTCCAACGCTCTGATCAACAAGTTCAAGAACCTGATCGCAGCGAATGGTACGATCGATTCTGTTGATGATTGGGGCAAGAAGCGTCTTGCTTACCCCATCAACGATGAGACCGAGGGTGTGTACACGGTGATCAGCTTCACCAGCGAGCCCGATTTCCCGGCTGAGCTGGACCGCGTTTTCAAGATCACCGAGGGCGTTCTTCGCAGCATGACTCTTGCTGTTGAGGAGTAAGGAGTAAACCAATGCTGAATGTTGTTGCAATCATGGGCCGCCTTGCCGCGGACCCGCAGCTGCGCCAGACTACGACGGGCAAGAACGTTGCGTCGTTCCGCATCGCCTGTGATCGCGGACGCCGTGACGCCAACGGCCAGAGTCAGGCTGACTGGCTGGATGTTGTCGCCTGGGATCGCACGGCAGAGTTTGTCTGCAAGTATTTCCAGAAGGGTTCTCTGATCGCCATTGACGGCCGTCTGCAGAGCCGCAGCTATCAGGACAAGAACGGACAGAACCGCACAGCCGTTGAAATCGTGGCAAATAACGTGAATTTCTGCGGCAGTAAGGAAAGTGCCAGCCCTGCCCCGCAGAACGCCGCACAGCGCACGCAGGGCGAACCCGATGCAGACTACGCCACGATTGACGATGACGAGGGCGACCTTCCCTTTTAATTTTTGAAAGAAAGACAGGTGATGCACCGTGACACAATGTGATAGAATCCTTCGCCACTTAGAGAGCGGCGGCAGCTTGACCGCTGCTCAGGCCATAAGCGAGTACGGCATCTACCGCCTTGCCAGCCGCATCAACGATCTGAAAAAACAAGGCATCCCCATCCGTAAGCGGCAAGGAAAATCAAAAACCGCTACGGAGAGAACTTCACATTTGCCGAGTATTACTTGGAGGAATAGAAAATGGGCAACGAGGGGTACATCAAACTGTAAACCGTTTCATATGTTTTGCGAGGTAGAAAAACATGCACGATAAATTTACCGATAAAGAGTTTTGCGAAAGATTCAGCACAGTAGCTTACAATAAAGCACTTGAATTTTTGAATGAAGCACAGGAACTTATAGGTTCTGCCGCTCAATTGTTCATCATATACAAGATTTACGCCGAAATGGCAGAGAGAATGAAAGAGCATGACCCGTTTTGAGATTATCGTATACTCACGCTCTACCGGCAATGTCCGGCATTCCTATGCCAACTACCATACACAGACGGCAGCCGAAAAGGAACTGCAAAAGGCAGGCTTTACCCAAAACCCGCGCCTGCCGGACATATGGTACAGCGAGAAGTATTACGCCAAAGTAAAGGAGATTGTACCGTGATACAAAAATACATAATCTCCCTGCCCCCTATCACAAAAAAAAACTCCCAGCAGATACTTACCAACCACCGCACCGGCAAGCCGTTCATCGCCCCCAGCAGGCAGTACAAGAAGTACGAACAGGCCGCTATGTGGTATCTCACCCCAAAGCCGAAAGCCCCGCTGTCAGGTCGTTACCGCGTCGCCACGGTGTTTTACATGCCGACTCGCCGCAAAGTAGACCTCACGAACTTAATGGAAGCTGCCCATGACACCCTTGTCGCCGCCAAAATCCTTGCAGACGACAATAACGCCATCATTGCCAGCGTGGACGGCTCCCGCGTACTGTACGACAAAGCCAATCCCCGCACCGAAATTTTCATTGAAGAATTGGAGGAAACCGCAACATGACAGACGAAGTATATGACTACCAGCGAAGAATTGGAGATGCCGGACGATGACAAGCCCCTGTAAAGACTGCCCAGACCGCCATGCGCACTGCCACAGCGCTTGCAATCGCTACGGCGAATGCGGCCATGTTTGAAAAAATCCGCGCGCAGCGGCTTGCAGATGCCGCAGCGGACGCGGCAGATGCGGAGCGCGGAATCAAAATCCGCCGCGATGTCAGAAAATACGGATTATACAAAACAGGAAAGAGTTGAAAGACGTGAAAGCAAGACTACACCCTACCCCGGCATTGCAGAAAGCCGTTGACGAATATACCGAAGAGAAAATCAAGGACATTCAATCCCGCGCCCATGAAGCAGTAATGAAAGAGCGCAACGACATTGCCACAAGGGCAACATATCTTTGCTTGCTGGCCTGTTATCAGGCAGGCTTATCCCGCCGGACGTTGGTTAAAATCCAAAATTACATGACCGGCCAGGTGGCCGACAAATACAATGAGTACCGCAACGACCAGCTTGCAGACCTTTGGGCACAGGTAACACTACAGGGCATCGGCATTGATGCCAAAAAGACGGAGGAGCCGCTATGACAGTCTCTAAATTCTGCGAGAAATGCGGCAAGATGATGTGGGACGTGCAGCCCTGCAAGCGGTTCTGTGATACTTGCATAAAAGAAAAAGCAAGACAAAAGGCAAAGCAGAACTACGAGAAAAAGAAAGCGAAGCAGCAAGGCGTTATTTCCGCCATGCAGGCAAAGAAGCCGGATAAAAAGGCAACACTGAAACCCCGCATCAAATCCATTGAACAATGCGTAAGAGAAGCCGCCGCGCTGGACATCTCCTACGGCCAGTATGTGCAGCGCGGGTATGACAAAATCACATGGGATGAAATTTTGAGATTGGAGGAATTGTGATGGACGCAGTTGAATTTTTCAAGACGGTAAAAAGGTTATGCAAAAATAAAGGCTGCGATGGATGCCCTGTTGAAAGCATTGAAGAAACGATTTCAAAAGTTGAGCAATGGGCAAAAGACCACCCCGTCAAGACCCGCCAGAGCGAGTTTTTGAAGATGTTCCCAAACGCAAAACTAGACAGTAACGGAGTTCTTGCGATTCGTCCGTGTGATATAGATTCTAAATGCTGCACAGACGATAACTATTTAAGTAAATGTGGAACCTGTGCAAAAGACTACTGGCTCACGGAGGTGCCTGACAATGACTAACATCACAACTTTACGCCCCGGAGAACACTTCATGTTCAAAAATTTTGAGTGGGTCTGTCTTGATCCGAACCACCCTGACGGTGGCGTGCTGGCCATTATGGCAAAGCCGTGGGCAAAAGAAGTAAAATTCTGCCCAAGTGATAAATTTGCCGATGAAAAAGGCAACTGGAATAACTACCGCACAAGTAATGTGCGTGGAATTCTATCTGATATGGCGAACGCTGTTTTCGAGAAAAAAAGTCTGCTGCCGCATACCCTTGACCTTGTAGCCGACAACGGTGACAGAGCTTATGGCACTGTACAGAACGATGTTTTCGTTCTAACCTGCGACGAGTACCGCAAGTACCGTGAGTTAATTCCACACTACGATGACTGGATTTGGACTGCTACTCCGTGGTGGTGCAGTTACAAGGATTCCGTCTTGGGTCGCGCTTGCAGCGTTCGCGTCGTGAGCACTGCGGGAAATTTTAACAGAGGCAATGCGTGCTACGGTAATTCCGTCGTCCCTGCTTGTATTCTCAATCCTGCACACCTCAATCTGCGCCAGAGTATGGCATATGTAGAGGAAAGAGAGGAGAAAGAAAATGAGACTGATTGATGCAGATGAATTACGCGAATATTGGCTCTATAACGGTCTGAACGAGAATATATACGATACGAACGATGTGCTTTACAGTATTGATGACCAGCCAACCATCGACCCCGAATCTCTGCGGCCTACGGCGCATTGGATTAAATGCGACCTGATTAAAGTTGAACACGGAGAATGCACCAGATATAAAGATGCAGGAATTGAATGTTCAAAATGCAAACACGTATACGATAAATCTGCATTGTGGGATGGAACCTTTTGCTCCGGTTGTTGGTCGAGAATGATTGACTGCAAAGATGGTGAACGCAAATGAGTGAATGGATAAGCGTTAAAGACAGACTGCCAGTTAAACACGAACGCGTACTTATCTACGATTCTGTTTGTCACAACATTTATATGGCATGGAGAGACGATGATTTAGACGTATGGTTCAGCGAGGAATATTTACCAGACTTTGTTTATGTCACCCACTGGATGCCGCTCCCCGAACTCCCAGGAGGTGACCCCCATGACAAAACAGCAACTAGTTGATGAATATGCCCGCAAACATCTTTGCGCGACATGCGAGTGGAAAAATGGCAATATTTGCACGCTGCCGCGTTGCATGAAACTGGAAGAAAGGAGCAAGAATGGACGCTTTTCAATACGAAATATACCGTGCCCAGCTTTGCACTATGTATAATGGGTTTTGCGCAGCATGTCAGCTAAACAGTGATGGTAAAAGTATGGGCTGTGTTTTATGCAACTATGACACGATAAAAGTTATAGATCGAACGCAAAAGCTAATTGATTGGGCGGAAAAGTGGCCGCGTACAAGGCAAGATGCTTTTAAAAGGTATTTTTCAGATGCCCCAATGAAAAACGGCATTACAAATATATGCCCTAAAAAGATTGATAAATCATATAAAACCAAATGTGTAAGGGATGGTAAACCCTGTGAACAGTGCAAAAAAGATTACTGGTTGGAGGAAATCAGCAATGGAAAATAATGTACCATGCGGCAACACCCAGCGTCAAAAATGGATGGAAAAATACGCCGCCTATCAGAAAGCCTTCATAGAGGCCCGCGACAAATTCTATGAATCAAACGCCGCCATGTCGGCTCACCCTGCCGATGGTATGCCCAAAGGCAACGCCCGCTCTGACCCGGTGGCCCGCCTGGCAGAGCGGTACGATAAAGCCTATGTCCGGTACTGCCGTGCCCGCGCCGAGATGAACACAGCCTATTGCAAGCGGCACGAAGCTATGAAACCCCTCAACTCCGACCAGCAATCCGTCCTGATTGCCATTTACTTTGAGGGCAAATCACGCCGGGATACAGCAAAAGAACTGAACCGTTCTGATTTCTGGGTACGTGCCCAGGAACGCACCGGCTTGTTTCTCTTAGAACTTCCCTCCGGATGGGAACTTGATATTCTCCCCTGACACAGCAAAGCCCGCAGCTGACGAAAAATCCTCGTCAGCTGCGGGCTGATTTTTTATTCCTGCACTGCTGCAATATTGTGGTAGTACCGCCCGGCTTTGTCCTCCGGCGCGTCCTTGTCCTCCAAAAACGCCGCCGCAAGGTCTGCGTAAAACTCCGGCCGGTCCACACTGTTCTTGCGTGCCGCCTTGCAATAGTCGCTGTACATCATGTTCATCACAGCGGCCCAGACATATGGCTCGCAGTGTACGCCGCGCGCTTCGCGGTAAATCTTTGTCTGCTCTGCAGGCCAGTGTGCACCATATGTGCCGTCCTCGTTCTCCATGTTGTCCATCCACGCTTCCGCATCGGCGCGTGTCAGCTCTGCATCCTGCTCGCAGTGCAGGCATTCTTTCGTCTTTTCAATCTCGCGGATCATCTCCATGCTGCCCAGCGTTACAGGCAGCTCCATGTAATTGAGCTTTTCCGCTTCCAGCTTTTCAAGATAGTTCATGTTGGCTCCTTATGCACTCACGATCATGCGTTTCAGCGTATCCACATCAGCAGGGTAAAAAGTAAGGCTGCCAAGCACAGGCAAAGTAACGGTAAGCCCGCTGTCCCCGATGGCTTCTTTTGCCGCATCGCACGCCATATCCACGTCCAGTTCCCCGGTGTCTGCAAGCCCGAATGCTTTTGCAACCGGGTTTTGTGCCAGCGTATCAAGAGCCTGTTTGCTCCGTGCCAAAAACACGAACTTTGCACCCTTGGCCGCTGCTTTTCCAAGACTTCCTTCCGGCAACCTGGCAATGATTTCCTGCTCCATGTAGGCGGCAATGCCGCGCTGTACTTTCTCGATACTGACCATGTGATACACCTCGCATCATAAGATAAGGGGGCGGCTGTTGCCGCCCCCTCGCGTTCAGCTGTTGCAATCGCAGCCACATTTGGGCAGCGGATTGTACAGCGTCTGCGCAGTCGTGGCGGTGCCGACAGTAACGTCCGCAACCATCTTCGGGTAGAAGGTAGCGTTTGCGTAAGTCACGATGGAGTTATCACCGCAGCAACGGCGCTCGGCTTCCAGCTTGATCTTCTGGTCAAGCTCACTGCGCACCGATGCAATGTCCTGCCGCGCCAGCGTAAAGCTGTCCTCCGTGCGCTGGTTGTGCACAGCCTGCTCACAGAATTTCGTGTCAATGGCACTCAGCTTGCCGTCAATGTACTTGTACATTTCAAGCATTTTCTGGTCGCCGTAGGTGTTGGCATCCCGCAACGCGATCTGGCTCTGCAATTCTGCAATTTTCCGCTCCTGCGCCAGCTCATAGCGGTTGATGGTGTGGTCTTCGCTGCAAGTGCCGCGCGGGCCAATCACACCTGTAAGTGCGCCCATGCCGCCAAGCGCATTCAGGGCCCCCAGGCTGGTGCCGATAATGCCGGTGGCAAGGCCAGCATTGGCAACGCCTTTGGAAGCATAATTCATTTCCATAGTTCAGGTTCCTTTCGTAATAATTTCCATAGCGCTTATGGTACTTATAGTATACCGTGTATATGGTTCTCCTGTAGGCCACCAACGCGCCACCTTCACGCCATCCTTGCGCCAAAACAAAAAAGCTGGGGGCAACATGCCTTTTCAGCACATTGCCCCCGCAAAATCAAGTGGTTATTTCCATTTGTTCTTGATGCTTTTTACATGCCGGTTCACTGTCCGCTCACAGCAGTTCATTTCCGCTGCTATTTCAGCGTTGCGCCGTCCATGCCGCCGCATGTCCAGCACTTCCCTCTCGTCGTCTGTCAGGCTGAACACCAGGTCGTCATACTCGTCCCGGCTCATACAAAAATCAAACTTCATGCTTCACCTCAATAGGGATTCTTCCAGCTTTTGTTTGTGTTCGTAAGGTAGGCGCGGCGCAGTTCGTCCGTAAGGCTCATTTCGTTCAGCCGGGCAACAGCCTCGTCTTTATCGACTTTGCCGTTTCCGTTCGCGTCCTCAATGGTAGCGCGGTAGTTTACCCAGTCGCGAAGCGCATCTGCGCCGTAACTCTGGTAAATCTCTGCACCGGCCTTGTCGGCATACGTGCCGCCCTTTTCCGGGTACTTGCCGTTCTTGTCCTTCTTGTAGTACGCTGCCAGATACGCCCTCGCAAAGTCGTCTCCGCTCAGGCCGTATTTCTGCATACCGTAACCGACTGTAAACTTGTTCGGTGTCTGCCCGTCGTCTAGCGTTTTGGAAACAGCGCTGTAAGACTGCATGTACGCGGTGACCGCTTTATCTCCGGCAAGGTCGCTAATATTGCGCACCGCGCTGTCCTTACTGGTGCTGTTTACAAAGTTGCTTACTGCATCATCGCCAAACTGGCTGTACAACGTGTTCCAGGTCTCCACCGTGTCCAGGCTCGCAGTATCGCTCCCTGTCGCCTCTCGCTTTTCATCCCTGGCAATATCTGTTGCGTTTTTGGCAAGCAGATAGCTTTCCAGCGTCGGAACGCCGCCCTGCTGATACGCGTCGTAGGCTTTCGAGTTCGTGCCGCTCACGCCGTCACCCACAGCCGCCACGCCGCCAACGGTCTTGGCAACGCTGTATGCTTCCTGCACAAGCGCACTCTGCTGGTCCTCCGGCATCTTCAAAAACATATCGTTCTGCCGCAGGCTGTCGATAATGTCATAGGCCGTCTGCCCGCTCGTCTTGGCGTACTCGGTCTTTTCCTCCGGGGTCATGTAGTAGTCTTTGCTATCAACGGTGATTTTGCTGCTGGCTTTTTCCGGCAAGACATGGCTGTCGTTGGTACTGCCGTACAGTCCTTGCAGATACTTGTCAACCGGAGTAATACTTTCGGAGCTCACATAACCGGGGCTAAGCATGTTGTACGCACCGCGCAGGAACATGCCTCTCGCTGAATCGTCCGTCCCGTCAAGGCTCGCCTCTTCGCGGCCCCACTGGTCAATGTACGGCTCACTTTCTTTGCTCAGCCCGGGGATTTTGTTCTCCATCTTGCGGATATTGTACCCAATATCCCGTTCGGTCTTTGTGTCGCCGCCGCCGTAGCTGCTGCGCCTGGTATCGTCCACCGTCCGCGCAACCTGTCCTAAAGCCGTAGGCACAAATTGGTTTGCAAAGCTGCCAAGTGCGCTTGTCGCAAGCGTTGCCAACTTGTCATTGGAATCTGCATAGCTTACACTGTCCAGCGTGTCATTCAAGCCTTGTAACATCGTGGTTTCCAGTACGGGCTGCGTAATCTGGCGCATTCTGTCCAGCGTCTGCGTCAAATTAAACTCTCCGCCGTCTTCCTGGTCTTTAGCAATCTGCGCACCAATCAGCAGCGGCACGCTCGACGGGCTCGCCCAGTCCAGCGTGTAAGTCCCCTTCCCGGGTATTTTTACAGCATAATTCTGGTCGCCCAGCATTTCATTGTAGTTGTCGGCGCGGTCATCTCCGCTTGCACCGCCGGTCAGCATACCATTCTTGGCAAGCAAATAACCTGCACCCAAAATTGCTGTGCCGGTTACGCTCTTTGCTGCAGCGTCCATTACCCGCGTTGCACCCTGCCCGGTAGCCCCACGGTAGATCGCTTCTACTGCTCCGCCGACAGGGTTGTACTCCAATGCGTTCTTTGCAATGTTGATGGGCGTTTTCTTAAACGGCAAAATGCCTTCTGTCACCGCATAGGCAATCTGCCCGGCAGGTCCGTGTCTCCGCGTATCGTTTGAGAAATTGCGGAACGCCGTGCTCAAAAAGTTGTCCTCGTGGAATGTAGCTTCCCGCGCATCTTCAAGCGCTTGCGCCGCAGCCTGCCGCAGTACAGCCCGGCTGTGTTCATCCGTAGCGTCAAAAATGCTGCTGTCATACCCGCGTGCTTTTAAAAAGCTTGCCATGCTGTTGCCGAACGCGCTGCGCAAAAAGAAATTATCCTCTGCTTCCAGTGCGCCGCCATTGATGTCGCTTAAACGCCCGATCGCTCGCCCAACAGGCGTGGTGTAGGTGTTTCGTGCGGCCTGCAGAACGTTGACGGGTATACAGATCCAAACATAATACAGTATGCTGTACATCTGGTTATCCGCGTAGTCTCTGGCGCGGTTTACCATTCGCCGACCATCCGCTGTCAGCATTGTGCCGACAGCTTTCGTACGTTCGTTCTGCGGCAAGGCAAGCTGCATCACGCCTGCAACATTGTCCTTTGCGCGCGTAACCGTGCCCATCATGACATTGCCTATCAGGTTGCGGATATGCGTGCGGCTGTTGCCAAGCATGCACAGGTAACGGATGTTATTCAGTCTGTCTGCAAACCCGCGCGCAGGCATATAGTTTGCCATGCGGCCGTAAACACTCATCTCAAGGTCGTAACGCTCCCGGCTGTCCGGCATGTCCGAAATCCGGCGGAAAGTGTCAACGGCATAGTCTAAATCTTCTTGACTTAAATCGCCGATGCCAAGGGCCTGCCGTGCAAACGCATCGTAAATGTCTTCGACAGTGCCGCCCGCCTGCAGTCTGGCTGCGGCAGCTCTGGCCTGTTCCTCGTTGATGTTTACGTTGCGTGCGCGGCCCATGCGTTGAATTTGCTCGGCCATATACTCAAGCTGGTCACGCACATCATCGCCGGTGTCCACGCCCTGGCTATGCACAAAGGCCGTGAACTCGTCATCCATTGGCCCATTCATCGTGTCGGCAACTTCCTGCGCTACATCGTGCAGCTGTTGACCCTGCCGCGTATTGGCAAAGCGGTCAACACTGTTCTGTGTGTACTGTTCAAACCGCCGGATTCCGCTGTATTCGTCAGGCTGCGCATATCGTCCGGAAACAAGTGCCTGTCCGGCCTTGCTCTGCCCGGCGCTTACGGCGCGGTTGATATTCGCAATTTGGGCTTTCACTACATCGGCTTCCGCGCTGCCTTCCGGAAGTTCTGCCAAACGCTGGCGCAGCTGTTCTGCCGCATGGCTGCCCGCGTACACATCGGAAGCATCCCATTGCCCATTCTGGATTTTACTGTTCAGCTCATCTGCCACTGTGCGTCCGGCTCCGGTCACACTACCTGTCTTCTGCACAAGTACATCAAAATCCTGCGATGCCGTGTCCTTGCCCTCTGCCCGGCTGTAAACAGTGTGCGTCTGCTCGCCAATGCCAAGCTCTGCGGCGGTCTGGGCCTCCATGTCGCCCCGCATTACACGCTGGTTGGCGTAGTCCTGGTTCAGCACTTCCGCCCTGTTATACTGCGTTTCTTCCGCACCAATGGCATTTTTCGGTACACTCTCGCTGCCGTTCAGCGGCTGTTCCTGCACAACCTGCCGCGCATTATTCGCAGTTCCCATACCGGGAACAGGTTCACTCACTGTCTCCGTAGTCTGGTTCAACGCGGGGATGCTATCTCGCTCCAAAAGCCGCTGTACATAATCCGGTGCATCTCGGTCAAAGGATTGCACATTCAGCCAGTTCTCAAAATCTTCCCCGCCGATCTCCTGCCAGGTCGGCCCGTTCAAAATCGCGTCCCGGTAGTAGTCCGTGCTGGCAGCCGCCATATCGATGTCCACCAGCGGTTTTGCATTGCTGCTCTGCACCGCCGCCATCAGGTCATCTACCGATGTTCCCTTTACGCCGGTGCCCATCTCCGCCAGCTCCATCATGGCCGAATCATAGGGCACGCCCTTCGTCAGCGAGAAGTTGGTTCCGTTCTGGAAATTGTACTGCTGGATGCTTTTCAGCCCGCTGGCCGACAAAATATCCCCTGCCGCCTTTTCATCCAGACGTACAGGGGTCGATTTAAAGTAATCCCGCAAAGCCGTTGTCGCTTCGTCCAGCGGCTCCGCAAAGTCCCGCTCTTTCACAATTCCGGCGGCAATGTTTCCGGCTTCTTCCAAAAGCTCATCCCGGCTGGCCCCGTTCTGCATCCGGGCATACAGGTCCTCAATGCGCCGTGTGTACACGCTCTGTCGGTTCTTGCCGGTTATTGATTTTGCCCACTCAGCCACCGTTTGAGCGTTTTCTGCAGCAGTTCCTTGTACTCCTGCTCCGTTGCCACTCGCGGCGCCACCAATCCCTGCTTCTGCAGCTTGTCCAGCAATCCCGCTTCCAGTTCCTCCGGGTTGCGGTTCAATGCCTGCGCCAGCGTCAGCGTTCCCGGGAACGTCTGCTCGAACGCCTGCTCCCAAGTTGTCATTTACAACACCTCCGTTGCCTCTATTGTAGGCTTCTGCCAGCTGTGCGTCAATCGGCAAATTCTCCGCATTCTGCACAGCCCATCTGCCGGTATCATCCACAGCACTTCCGTCTTTCAACGCGGATGCTGAGTCGATGCTGGTATTCACATCATTCAGGGCCTCCGCCGGGCGGGTAATGCTGTTCTGCTGCAAGCCCTCATAGGCATCTACCATGCCGCGTGCCTGCTCCACATCCAGCGCATCCCGGGCCGCTTTGGCATTTTCAAGGGGACCTTTCAGCCGGTTCAACACCGCGCCGCCCACTTCTGGGATAGCGTTAAACGCAAGGTTCTGCGCAACGTTGCCCAGCGTGTTCAGCCCGATCTGCCCGGGTGTCAGGGCATCGTCTACCTGTTCCCCGTTCTTGATGCGGCTCTGCTGGTCATCGTAGGTCTGCAAATCGTTCACAAGGCTGGGGACGGTATCCAAAACGGTATCAGCCGTCTGGTCGGTCAAAATGCGCCCCAGCGCTTCACCGGCGGCCGGCGAAGCGCTGGCGTGGCAAATCGTCCCAGTACGGGCACCTTGCTGGCCGCACCTGCCACCTTGCCGCCCACCTCGCCCATCGTCTCCGCAAGCGGCGTGCCTTCCATTAGGTTATTAAACAAACCGTACTGCGCCGCTTTGCCGGTCATTGTGCCAGCACCGGCAGCAATGCGGTTTTGTTCCTTAGAGTTTTCCAGCGCCGGCAAAAAGTCTGCCACAGCTCCGCTTTCAAGGGCTTTCCCGTATTGCCCGTTGGTGGCTTTGTTGCCATAATCTTTAATAGCGCTGTCCACCTGTTTCACAAATGGTACAGATGTCATCAGGCCGGCGGTAAACGCCTGCATATCCTGCCCCAGCCCGTGCAGGTCGGCTTTTTGGTTCATACGGGCAAGTTCCTGCCCCTGTTTGTTATAGTCATCCAGCGAAAGTTCGCCGGCCTGCATTTGCTTGTACAAGTCTCCTGGCTTCTGGTTATATTCCTTTACCGCCTGGATTTCGGCGCCAGTCAGCTTGCGGCCCGGAGCAGCCAGCTCGGCACGGTAATCCGCATCGCTCTGCAGCTTTTTAAGCGCAGCGGCAATGTCCTCCTGCCGGCTCTTGTAGTCGTTGCGCTTGTTCTTTGCGGCCTGCGTCTCTGCCGCGCTGGGGGCGCTTCCTGCGGCGGCGTAACTGCTGCCGATAACTTTCCCGCCCCGCGCCACAGCGCGGCTCTGCGCGGGCTGCGCGGCGCTTACGCGGCCTGTCCCGTTTCGCTCGGCATAACTCTTTGCAGCGGTCGTGCGCGCGCCTGCTTTCTTGGATTCCAGATACTTTTCCTGCGCGCTCTTTCCCTTTGTCTTTTCGCTATCCTTTTTCGTGTCATCTGCCTTAGGCTTGCTGCCTGCTGTGCTGCCCGTCGTGCCGCTACTGGTGCTTGCAGCGCCGCCAAACAAGCTATCCAGCGATGTATTGCTGCCGCTGGCATCGTCTGTGCTGCTCGTACTGCTGCTTTTTTTGCCGGACTTTTTACTGCTGGATCTCCCGGAACTTTTCGCCGCTGCTTTCGCCGCTTTTTCTGCTGCTTTCTGCTCCGCTTCTATCTGCTTTTTCGCCAGCTTAAAATTGCTGATAGCGGTGTTCTGCGCATTGTCGGCACTCTTTATAATGCCGTTCAGCACGTCAGCACTGTAATCTTTCAGCGCAGGCAGCGTTTTGGCGGTAGCGTTCATAATGGCACTGCCCCTGCTCTGGGCGCTTTGCTGCGCACTCCGCCCGCCGCTAACTGTGGTAGCGTTTGCATTCTGGTAATTATTCAAGTAGGCATTTACAAGCGCTTCGGTGCGGCTTCTAATTTTAGCCATCAGGTGTCCTCCTTATGCTAAAAAAGCCGCCCATTGCGGGCGGCATAGTCTTAAATGTATTCCCACTGCCCGGTTTGGGCATTATAACGCGCGGTAGTGGCGGGCACGCTGCTTGCCATATCGCCGTAACCTTGCAGCAGGCTGATAAGTTTCTCTGTGTTCCCGGCTGTCAGGTTCTGTAAGGCGGTCTGGTACTGGCTCAAATCTACCGCTTCGCCGCTGGCTCTCTGCTGCTCCAGCTTTGCTATGTTGTTTTGATAGGTGTTCAAAAGGTTTGCAGTCTGTCTCTGGCGCTCGATTTCCAAATCGTTGCGGGCATTGTTGTAGTTGTTGTACATGCCGGCGATTGTGGTCTCGCTTGCACCGCCGTTCAGCCCCTGCGCACTAAGGCTCTGCTGCAAATTCTTATCTTGCAGCATGCGGTTTATATAGGCTTTCTGCAATGCTTTGCCGGTCGCATCGTTTACCTGCCCAACAGAAAAGTCGTAATTTGCTTTCTGCTGCGCAGCGGCTTTCTGGTATGCTTCTTCGCGGGCTCTCCGCTGCGCTTCCTGCGCGGCACGCAGCTGTTCGGCGGCAGCATTCTGCGCGGCAAGAATGGCCTGCTGTGCCTGCTGCCAAGCACTCATACCGCTGTTGGTCGCGGCAGGCGCTGCCGTTGCTGCACTTGCCGCACTGCCGGAACTGCCGCTGTATCGGTTTCCACTGCTGTATCCACTGCCATTAGATCTGCTGCCGGCATTACTGCTGGCGAATTTGTTGCTGCCAGTGGAATAGTTGCGGCTGCCGCCGTACTTGTTGGCCGTTGTCGTGCCGGGCTTCACATAATAATCCTTCGTAGAACCTGTTACTGGTTTCGGCATAAAAGCGCCTCCTTACTTATCCTTATTGTTCTTGCTTTCAGTCTGCGTGCCAAAATAAAAGGCCACGACCATTGTCACAATGGTCATGACCGTGTCGGGCTGTAAAGCCCCGCGCAGCGCCAGCACCGCAAAAACCGCAACGACAACCAGCGTCACAATAGTCTTTACCTTAATCAGCGCCGCAAAATTTTTTAAAAAATCGCTCATGGATTTTACCTCACTTATCCTCAAGGTCGTGTAACCGCTGCTCATGGTCCGTCAAAATTTTGTCTTGCTCGGTGTTGTGCGCCCACAAGCGGCGATGACTCTCTGTGTTGCCCTTATCGTTGTCCGCCACCTGCTTGATGACGTTATCCAACAGCGTTTTTAACTCCACAATGCTTGTGTTAAGCTTAAGCAGTGGCCCCGTCACGGTGACGATGATCCCCAAAAGGACAACGATGTCTTTTACGATATCCCAATCCGTCATTTTTACGTCTTTCCAGGCTTTATGCCCACTCACTCTTATACAGCCCGGCATCCGTCAGGCCGCGTTCCTTGCACAGCAAGTAGATTGCATCTGCGTCGCCCTGCGATACCGGCCCGATGGTAATTACTTGTAGCTTGCTTGCAGGCTTGTCCACTGCAGGCAGGGTCTTAACCAAATGGTTAAGATCGACTGTGCCGGTGATGCCTGCGACGCTGCCCTGCCCGTATTGGTGGATGTATCGCGGCAGCGTCTTGTCGTAGTTCGTGCGCGTATCGGCCAGCCAGCCGATATAATCCTCGCACAGATAAGCGTAGTCGATATTCGTGCTCGCGAACGATGTGAAGGTGTAGACGCCTGCCGTAAATCCGCGCGCTTTTGCCTTCTCACAAAATGCCATTGCAATTGCCGTGCGCTGGTCTTTCGTCAGGTTGTCTGCTCGGCCATCGTGTACGCCGGTTTCGGTCGTGTGCCCCCATTCGCTGTCAAAAAACAATGGGTAGCCAGCCGGTGCAAGGCTTGCGCAGAAGTCTGCTTCCTCGCGGGCTTCGTCCACCGTGATGGCCTGCGAGAAGAAGTAAAAGCCGAACAGCTTTGCGTTCGCTTTCGCCCCTGCAAGGTTGGCATCGTACTGCTCGTCCTTCATCAGCTTTCCGCTGCCGTAGCCGCGATACCCGATGCGAACAATGGCGCGGTATGGAACACTCGCCCAGTCGATAGCGCCCTGGTGGTGGGATACATCAATCAGTACTTCCTCACCGCTTGTCTGCGCAGGCTGGTCGCCGTAGGTTCCCACATCATTCTGGCAGCCCGCATACGCCGTCGGGTCAAGTCCCTTGCCGGTGGCAGTGGCACGCACCTCGAAATGGCAGTGCTTGTAGGGCGGGTCTGCCAACGCGGCATTGCCGGTGTTGCCCATAACGGCCAGCGCATCGCCGCTCTTGACTTTCTGCCCAGCCTTGACCAGCAGCTTGGCGCAGTGGCAGAAATACAGGTAGTTGACGGCATCCGGCGTCTGGTTCGCGTCTAGCTGGACACAGACGTAATATCCCCACTCCCACGTCGCATTTCTTTTGTCGGTCACAATCCGCGCCCGGGTCACCGTGCCGGAAATGCTCTTGCCCTTGTAGGTGGGCATGTAAATGGTCTCATCGTCCAGCGCTTCCAGATCAATGCCGCCATGCCACGTCTTACCGCCGCCCCGCGTGTAACCAAATCGGGCGTAGTTGTACCGCACCCGAAATCGTCCTTTAAAAATTCCTGTCAAGGTATCACCTCATCATTATTCATCACCAGCAGGCGGCACAGGCCACTCCACCGCGTAGGGCCTGCCGGTAGGTCTTTCAGTCGGACTTCACCGTTTGAAAGTCTCATGATTTGTTGTCCTTTCTGTTTGTTGGTCAGCTAAAGCCCTCTTTAACTAACTGTTTCGGCATCCTCGGTAGGCTCGTCTGTTTTGCTGTCTTCAGCGTCCAGAGCGTCGTAGTACGCCTGTGCCAGAGCCTCCACTTCTGTGATGTCGTCCTCCGTCAGCAGGCCACTGTCCAGATGGGTGTACGCCTTGTCCAACCAGTATGCCACGTCACGTCCGGCAGCGATTTCCCGCTTGATGCTGCGCAAGGTCAGGTCGTGCCGTGCTTTACTTTTGATAGCCATAATGTATATCTCCTTTAAGTGGTAGTCATGGATGCGAGGGCATCCTCAAGATTTTTAATCACGATGTTCACATCCCTCTGATACTCCAGCCGGATTCCCGCACCATCCGTGGCTTGCAAGACGGTCGTCGGCGCGTAAGCGGTAAGGGCTTTGTAGGCGGTAAGTTCGGCGGGGGTGAGCGGGGTTTCGACGTGTTTATTCACTTCATACATAATTTCGATTTTATTCTTTTTGATAAATTCTTTTGCTGCGTCTAATGTTTTAATTTCATTCGGGTCAACATACAGTCTGATTTGATTACCATATCCAAAGATAACGCCTTTATTTTTGATATTTTTTTCATAGCGAAAACGATTTGACATTAAGACGACCCTAATGCCCACAGTATATTTATAATCTATAGGTGGTCTTATCGTGATACAATAGTCATTAGTGGACGACGAAAGCGTCTGGATCATATCTACGGTTAAGACAGTAACCGCAACTCGTTTTATATATATCCCTCTCTCTAGATCCACCTCATCACAAATCCATTGCTGGCCGTTTTGGTCAGTGTAGTTCCCGCCAGACGTTACCGGGATACCAGGCAGCCCGCCCGGCGTGAACAGGGTGATGGTTTTCGTTTTTGCGCCGCCGTCTCCCAACGTAACAACTACCGTTCCACCGTCACCTGCGCTCACAATAGGCACAGGCGCATCAGGAGTCGGCGTTCCATCCTGTGTACTCTTTCCGTACACGGTCAGGCCGCACAGTGTGGCGGAATATGCGTCATTGCAGCTTATCGGGTTGCCTGTCTCACTGCCAACAAGCACATTCTGGTGCTTCTTCAGCGCAGCAGTATCTTCCTTTAGCTGACTAACCGCCTCCTTGTTCTCGGAAATTTGTGTCATAGAATCCTTGATGCTGTTGGCAGTGTTGTCGGCATCTTCCGCGCTCTTTTTGGCCGCCGCCGCGCTATCAGCAGCGCTGTTTGCGGATTTCGCTGCATTTGTCTTACTGTCCGCTGCTGCTGTAGCGCTTTCTGCCGCAGCATCGGCATAGCCACTTGCGGCATTTTTTGCTGCGTCAGCATCTTGCAGGGCGTTTTCCGAGCCAGTTTTTGCTTCAAGCGCCTTTTTTGCTGCGTCCTCTGCTCTCTGCTTGGCAGTTTCAGCCGCCTCTGCGCTCTGTACGGCCACGCCAGCAGCTTGTCCAGCGTCACCCGCTGCATCAGCGGCTGTCTGAGCAGCATTTTCGGCGCTTCCCTGTGCGGTCTGAGCTGCTTTTGCGCTCTCGTTGGCCGTGTTGGCAGAGGATTCAGCCGCCTCTGCCTTGCTTGCCGCGCTCTTGCTGGATGCTGCCGCATCCTCGGCGCTCTTCTTGGCGGCCGCTGCACTGGCAGCAGCGCCGCCCGCTCCATCGCCCGCCTTTTTGGCCGCATCCTCAGCGGCTTGGCGGGCGTTCTCGGCGGCTTCCTGCGCCGCCGTAGCGATACTTACAGCATGATTGGAGTTTTCCAAAATCTGCTGCACAACATCCGGCGTCGGCGTGCCGGGGTTTTCTCCCTCGATGTCAGAGTGCGGCTTGATATTGTATCCCATGTCCACAGTAATGCGCTGCACGTTTTCCGTAAGCCCAACAAAAACAATTCTGCCGACGCCTGCCTGCTTTGCCGTAGCTTCCGGCGGTACGGCAAGCATACTGTCTGCCCCAACAACAACCTTTGTCGCAGTACCGTCCGGCGCGTGGAATACGGCCAGAATGTCCAGCCCCGCCCATTCATCATCTGCCGTCACGTGGATTTTCTCAATGCCGTAGCTGTCAAAAGTTCCAAGCTGCAGGGAACCCGGCTTTACGTTATACCCATGCAGCACTACTTCATGCGTCATGCTACCTCCATCTCTGCCCTTACGGCCTCACGCCATTTCTCCGGCACTTTGTCCAGCGTAATCAGCCCGCGCTTGATGCAGCAGATATAAAACTGTACCATATCATTCACCTCCGGCCAGCATCTGGGCCAGCTCCAAAATGGCCGCCGCGTTGGCGTCCACCTGTTCCTGCAGCGTGGGTTTTTCCCGCTCGGCCAGTTCCTCTGCCGTGTAAGCGTGGTAGAACTGGCAGTCCTCGTACAGGTCATGGGCAGGAATGATGCGCATAAGCCCCTGCGGGTTATCCTCGGTGACAGTGCCCTGCATCACTTCCCGGCTCTCCGGCACATGCTCGGCAACTCGCCGGGCGGGGTAGAGATAACCGGCTGACAGGTCGGGAGAAGTCAGCTCCTCGTTGGTGATTTCATCGTAGATTTTCATTTTGTACCTCGTTATTTGTAGACGTAAATTTCTACAGTAGCAACTTCAATTTTTTACCGCCAGGTGTTCTCGGCGACATTCCCATAAAATCACTCGCTTCCATTAAGTTGTAAGTATAATCAATGTTGCAGATGCTGTAGAATAATAATCCATGTACTGACTGGGGATACTGATGACATCTCCTGCACTTAATTTTTTTTCAAGGTCAAAACCGCTGTCAATAAAAGGACCGAAAATTGTAACATCATTGCATTTCAAATAAGCCTTATAGGCGGAATCCCGTGCCTGCACCCAGCCAATAAGCCGATATGTACCCGCTTTTTTAATATGGATTTCAAAAGTGCCATTTGAAGCGCTTGCCAATTTCTCGTTACAGTAAAGTGCCTTAATGCTTGCCGACCCCATCCCGTATTCATAGATTTGTGCAAGCGTTTTCCCTTTTGCGTTCTCTCCCGGAATCCTCGGTGCCACACCCATCAGCAGCACCCCCGCGCAGCACATGCCGCAGATTTCTTACAATGTTTCATGCTAAACCTCCATCAACTTTGAATGACCCACCGCGCCCGGATCTCGGCGGTAGGCTTTTCTTTTACCTTAACCAGCACCGAATTGTACGCTGTGACCGTCACGCCGTCGTTGATGATGTCCTGCACTTCATTCAGCACATCATCGGTAGCGGGCACCTCGGTCTTGTCGTAGCCGATGCCGGACAAAAACTCGCTGGCAGCCGTCACCACCGGCGCATAGCTGTTCGCGCAGGTCAGCGTAGCCGTCTGCTGGTACAGCAGGCCCTTGGCCTGGTCGGCGCTGCTGCAAGCCGTCCACCTGCCCAGCGTCAGCGTGGCATAGTAGATGTTAGAGACCTTGTCGATCGCCTTAAAAATATCGGTCTGCCGCCCCTGCGGGTCGTAGGTGGCTGTATCCATTTTTCCTGACACAGCCTCAGAGATCATTTCTTTTGTTTTTGCCTCATCCAACGCGCCAACATCTTCTGCGGTAAGCACAATTGCTTCGCCGCTTTTACCGTTTACGCTCTGTACAAGTCCGGGGTCTCCCTTTTCGCCTTGCGGCCCCTGCGGGCCGGTAGGGCCTTGCTCGCCGCGCAAACCCTGGATTCCCTGCTCACCTTTTTCGCCGGGCTCACCCTGTACGCCCTGTTTACCCTGCGGGCCGGTTTCGCCCTGCGGGCCGGTAGGTCCCTGCGGCCCAACAGAGCCGGTAGGCCCCTGCGGCCCCTGCGGGCCGGTAGGACCTTGCGGGCCTTGCAGCGTTCCAACAGATACCCATGCTCTCTTGTCAACGTCCCACAAATACACAACGTTGTTGTCAGCCGTTCCAACCGCGTAAGCGTCTCCAGCCACGCCGGTTGGGTGTGCAGCTTTCAGTGCGGAGAGCGTGGCATACAAGCCTTTCACAACAAAGCTGGAACCGTCGCTTCCCTTTTCGCCTTTTTCTCCTTTCGGTCCGGTAGGACCTGTTGCGCCTGCCGGGCCTGCTGGGCCTGGGTCGCCCGTTGCACCGCGTAAGCCTTGTGCGCCCTGTGGGCCTGCCGGGCCAATAGGCCCTTGCACGCCCTGCGGGCCTTGCGGTCCTACCGGCCCCTGGGGGCCTTGCTGCCCTGGGTCGCCTTTTCGCGCCTGAATAACCGTGTAAAGCCCCGTATCGGTAACGGTGGCCCCCAAAAACTGCATGCGGTTTCGCTGCGGCATTTCATTGCCGGTCTCGTCAATGATTAAGTGCCCACTGCTACTTATGGCCATATTGAGATCGATTTGAACACTCGTTTCAATAACGCGGTCACTGTTTACACGGATATAAAGGCAGCCGCCGCCGTTATGGGTTCTTTTATCCAAATCCATCCCGTTCAGCCCGTCAATCAGGGCATTTAAAACAGGGATAATGATTTCACGCGGGATTTCATCCATTTTTTTCTGCATGTCAGCAGTGCTTAAACCGGGCGTATCTGGCATGCCAATGTTTCCCTTATTCTGCAAATCGGAATCGCTAATTTTTTTAAAGGCCACAATCTCACCCCTTAAAGTTTCCGTTTTCTACAAATTCAACGGCAATCTGCATCAATCCAAACGGCTCATTTAACGTATCGTTTACAAACCGGAACCTTGCCTTGTCTACCCGTTTAATCCTGATTTTGTTGTGCAGCGTTCGCGCCGTCTGGTCGTTGGAATAAGTAAAGCGCGAATAACGCAGCTGATGATAACTAAAAAATCGTGCGTGGGTATTGTCGTTCCAGATGTTTGACCATATGCCGCGCTTCATTGCGTATACCGCAACAGAAGTAACAACGCTCGGTGCCATCTGCAAGGCCAAATAACGGAAACTCTTATTTTTATAAAATAATGCACCGGCCAAATCTGGGGTTTCCCATTCCGCAGAAATCGCAGCACCGTCATCATTGTAGCTTGTAATCTCGTTCGGGTCAGTGTAAAACTCATATACTTTGCCATTGTCTGCCCCAAAAAACAAATTGGTGCCATCTACCCACATGACCCGCGCTGGGATATTCGTCTCATAAAAACAAGCATATTGTCGGGTCGAGTACGGCTCGTTTTTGTTTGTGCCCAAGTTCTGCTGCCCATCCAAAATATAAGCAACGCCGTTCAGGCACAGCCAGTACATGTCCTTGTACACACAGGCATAAGCATCCGCTTTGTTTGCTTCATCCAGCAGCTTGCCGTTCATGTAATAGCTTCTGTTCTGGCTGAATCGTTCGCCCACAATGTCGCTTGGTGTAATTGCGTAAATTCCTAAATTGGTCAAAAAAACAGGCTCATTGGCGCAGTAGGCAAAGCTGTATTTTGCAATTGCGCCGGGGCCTTGTATCGTGTTGGTAATGGGGAAAGCCGGTTCGCTGTCCACCAAATTGCCCTGTCGTATCACAACATTCCGGTCGGTCTCATTCTCGTCCTTATGGGCTGCAATGCGGTTCTCAATGATGGAGTAGCCCATAATGGCACTTTTTGCCGTGCCCAGTTTGCTGTAAGCGGTGTCCGGCCAATAGGTCAAGTCATACTGTCCGCTGTACCAGTCCTGGTTCGGATAATCCGGGTTGCCGCTCAAAAACAGGCGGTCTGCTGCGCCATTCACACCAAACAAAATGCCAATGCAGCATTTGTTGATGCGGTCGGCATAGCCCTCTACCGTTCTGGTTGCTGTGATCTCAATGTTGTCTTCGCCCTCTACCGGGCTTTTCTCCGGTGCTGTGCTGAACGTAACAACCCCGGTCGCTTTGTTGCAGCTAAACCCGCTGGTTACATTTTCCCATTCTCCGCTGCTGTTCAGCTTACGTACAGTTACGTCCGCGCTGTCCAGTCCCGAAAAACTAAGATGATACTCGGTAGCTTTTCCATCGCTGGCAAAAAGTTCTTTGAACTTCGGCTGCAACAGGTTCAGCGCTTCGTATTCCTTGCCGCCGCCCTGCGGTGGTTTGGCAATCGTCAGCGTCGGGATTTTTGCATCGTCACTGGCTTTTTTTACAGTTTCGCCGTCATATACCAGCAGACACTTTCCGTCGGCAATAAACAGCTTATCGTCCATCTGCCAGCTTTTGCTGCGGGCATCTGCCATGTCGCTGTACAGTGCATTGCCCACTTCCTTGCCGCCCTCCGGCAGCTCGTATAGCGCCGTTCCAGCATGGATAAGGCTCTTACCCTTTAGCTCGTGGAAACCGTTCACACGGGCCGGAAAAGCCGCTCGCAGCTTATATCCCATCCGCTTGCGCACCTTTCCGGGTTCTGACCGTATCATGTTCTGCGCGTTGGGGCTCTGGCTCACGCTTACATTGGCGGTGTTGCTGGTATAATCAATGCCAAGCATTTTATCAATCGCCAGTTTGCTGCGGGCAACCTGGCTGGGTATCGTAAAGGTAGCCATGCTTACCACCACCCTGTATTGCTTGTAAAGCTTTCCTTACTTACGGTTCTCGGATTCGTCAGTCGTTCAAAGGCGGTCTCAAACTCGTTGCGGTAGTAAGTGGCAATGGCAATGTCATCATCCTTGTATAGCTGGCTGGCAATGTAAAGCGGCAGCAGCACCACCGCGTCATCCGGCAAATCAATCTTCTTGGAATCCGGCGTGCTCAGCGTAATGGTTGTGGGCTTGGCATCGTAAAAAAACTCAAAGTCCCCCTCATATTCCGCCGGGAATACCAGATACTTACCGCCGTACAGCGCCACACCGTCCACAGGTTCAGGGGTATCGTCCACCAGCTTGTAAACCTCCATGTTCCCCATGCGCCAGTAGTCCGGCACTTCGTATTCAAGGTTTACCGTCAGGGCTTCGCCCTTGTCCTTGCTGGTCGTGTAGCTTTTGCGCAAGTACCGCCCGGCAGTGCAAATCATTTCAATGGCTTCGTTGGCCGCCTGCGGCATAGCGTTTAAATATTCTTTTGTCGCTTCGTCTGGGTTCGAGATGTCTGTGCCGTCACTGGCGAACATCTTCTGTAATGCCGCTAACTTGATCTGCTGCCATGTCATTGTTCCCCACTCCCTGGTTCATTATTGCCTGCATCTGCTGCTGCTCACTAAGCCGCTGTCGGATATCCGCCAGCACAGTAGCCGAATACGGATAATTGGTATTGCGCAGCCACGTCCAATAGGTGCGCTGGCTCTCCAAGTCGTTGATGGGCCCAAACGCGCCAGCCTGGTAATCCACCTTTGCCATATCCCATAGCCGTTCCCGGTTGCTGGCAAGGTTGCTGGCCGGGTCTACCTCAAAGATGAATTCATCGTTCCAATACAGTTCCCCGGCAGCGTCGCGCTTCAAAAAGTCGTTGCGGTCAAAGTGGCCGAACTGCTGCTCCCCGTCCGTGTCTGTCTCGGTCATTGGGTACGGCTCGTCCGCATAGGCCAGCAAGTACTCAAACATCAGCCGGTACAGCCGGGCGTAGGCGTTGTTCTTCATCTCACGCTTGCTCTGCAAACGTCCGGCGCTCTGGTTCGCACTAAACTGCTTTGCACTGCCGGAAGTAGCGGAGCTGTCGTATTTGCCCTGGAAAGCATCGGTAATACCCAAAGCAGATTTTGCCCAGTTATAGTTGTACTCCAACATGTTCTGGTCATTCTGCACATTGGGCTGCACATTGATAACACTGATAAGATTTGCCTGGCTGGGGTTCTGGATGCGCAAAATCTTTAACTCATCGTCGCTTTTGTCAACATCCACACCGTCCGGCAAGGTGACATAACTGCCGCCTTTTAAAAGCTTTTCCTGGATTTTTGTACCATATTTGTTAATGGCCTGCTGCTGGTCCGAGATAATATCAACATCGCTCACACCCAAAAAGCGGTCAGCTGCCGAGATATTGATTCTCTCAATGATCGGGAATCCGTGCGGTTTATAGGCGGGGATTTCGGTTGCTTCCAGTTCGCCGGGCATCATGATCATCTCGCCGGTGTCGTTGTCCAGCTGCATACTGCCGTCTGGGTTAAAAACCGGCATATCCTCGCCGCGTGTCTGCGCCGGAATGGTCTCGCCGTCGCTCATCACCAAATCCTGCGTCAGGGTAATTGTCTGTACCGGGGCTTCTTTAAATCGTTTGTTTCCGCAAACGCATACATCCCCTACCCGCTTGCGTCCGCACTTGGTGCAAACCTCACTGGTTCTGGCGTAATAGTCCGGGTAATTCTCTAAAATTTGGTCGCCGCACCAGCTCAGCATGCCCACTGTGCCCTTATCGTGCTTGTAGTACACAATGTTCTGGGTCACAACACCGCTGGCCGTGCTGGCATCGTTGCCGCGCACCTCCGGGGCATCTTCGGTGTCTGTGTCAATTTCTACGCCGTATTTGTTCTCCAAAGCCTCTTTGCTCTTGCTCATCTGCAAAAACACATAGTCCATATCTTCCAGCCGATATACGCCCGGCTGCGGGATGACCTGTCTTGGATGGCGTAAATTAACTTCCACATCGCCCAAAGTGCAGTGATACCCGGCAACCGGGTTCCATTCCACATGGAAAAAATCGCCGCCCTGGATGGTCACGGTTCTCTCGCTGCTGTCGTTCATCTCTGGGATAGGCATCCGTCGAATCTCGTTTCGCAAAAGATTCTCGATTTTCCGGGCCTTTTCCACATCCTCTGCATGGATGGCCGTTACCTTCGGCTGTGGGATACTGGTGTCCACTTCGCTTTCGATCAGCTCATACACCACATTCCGCACATTGCTTGCCTTCTTTTTGGCTCCCTGGATAGTGTGGCTCCCGTAATACATATCTTCACGCCGCTGCATGGCTGCAAGCTCTGCACTGTATCGTGCTTTTGCGGCAGATAACTTGCCTTGCCATTTTTCCAGCAGCTTTTTGTCTTTGTCGTCGTTCTTCTTCATTGTTCACTCCTGTAGGGTCACGCCCCCGCAAATGTGATAAAAAGCGGTCCTACCTAAGCAGGGCCGCTGTGCTTATGCTTTCTTGGGTCTGCCGCGTTTTACTTCCTTGGTTTTCTCTGCCAGCTTGGCATCATAGCTGCCGTCGGCGTTTACCGCCACAACCACATAGGTCAGCTTGCCCTCGGTAAAGGTATCACCCGGCTGCAATCCTTTCGGGGCCATATCAGGTCAACTCCGTACCGGCAGCGGCGCCGCCCATGATGATGTGCCGCCAATCGCCAAAACCGGCGCTGAAACGGCCACGGCCGCTGGAAATCAGGTTCTGGGTGCGCACATCCACATCCTGCTCAATTTCCAGCGGGGTGCGGTCGTAGAACATGCTGCCCATCAGGTCTTTGTTGGCCTGGCTGGACATGATGATGTACGGCTCGGTGCCATCTGCAACCTGCCAATGGTGGTCAACCACAAGCTTCCAAATGCCCTTGTTCACGTTGACATCGTTGAAGCTGCTGCCAACCTGCTGGTCACTGTTGATGATCTTTTTGCCCAGCGTAATCAGGCGGTAGGCGTTGCCGGGCACGATCAGGGTATCGAAGGTGTAGCCCATCACATGGCCGGTGGCGTTTTTAAAGTTCATGCCAATGTTGGCAAGGCGGTTCAGCATGGCATCGTCATTGCCAAAGGCATTGGTAAACACGTTGGACTGGGTCGCAACGCCGGTCAGGCCGGTATGCGCCTTATCAAACAGGGCCAGGCCGTCAGCGGTGGTGCTGTCCAGTCCGGTCTTGCTGCCGTAGGTAAAGGTCTTGGCTGCGCTGGTCAGCGCAGCGCTGGCAAACTCTGCACGGCTTCGCTTGTAGGCACGCACATAAGCCGCCGCCTTGGTGGCAACAATGTCAAACTGCAAGTCCTCTTTCATGGTCTTGGTGACTTCAAACAGTTTCTTGAACTCGCTGTGGGTAATCAGCTTGGGCTCAGTCTCTTTCAGAGTATCGGCCGGGGCTTCTGCACCCTCGTCAACAGCCTCAAAGTTGCCAAAGGTAGACAGGCCCGCGATCTTCTCACCAAAACGCTTGGACTTCTTCACGTTGAACAGGGCATTGACAAGCTCGTCGTCGTTGTTCTTCTCGTTGTCGGTGTCCTTCATCTTCATCTGGATCATGTCGGCCCATTCGTTCCAATAATCATTGGCTGCGCCGCTGGATTTACTAAAAATAACTGCCATTTATCGTGGCTCCTTTCAAATCGAGTTATAAAGTTTCTGGATTTCTGCGTCAGATTTGTCCGGGAACGCTTCTTTCGCAAGGTTCAGCATGCTTTCGCTCATTACCTTTTGGGTTCCCGGCTGCGCCTGCCCATCGTGGGCGGCAAGGTGGTTCTTCCCTTTGGCAGCATTGATAGCCGCCTGCTTTCCTGCCGCCTGGCTGGCCTGCGTGGCCTTGCCAAAGTTCACAGCTTTATAGGCCGTCACCATGTCAAGTCCCTTTTCTTGTACAAGCTGTACAATTTTGTCAAAGCCGTCCAGCTTTTCCAGGTCGTTTACGGTTTTCAAAGCAGGTTCCAGCTTCTGCAGCTCGGCAAAATCGCGGTTAAACGCAGCTCCTGCCTGCTCATCAATCTGTTTCTGCTCCAATTCCTGCACCCGGGCATTCAAACGTCGCTTTTCCGGGTCGTTTGCAAGGATTTGGCGCAGTGCTTCCTGCTGTTCCCTGCTCTGGTTGGCCGTCATGCGGTCGATGGCTTCCTGGCGGCTCTGCTCCGCCTGGGCATCCATTGCGGCAAAGTAATCATCCAGTGTCGCAATGTTCTTGCCTGTGGCGGGATTTTTGTACTGTCCAAAACGCTGCGCGATCTGCCGGTCGATTCTTGCCTGTGCCTCTCGCTCGCTGCGCTTGCGGGCAATGGCCCAAACAGAATCAGGGATTTCCGGCTCTTTCGCCGGTTCTTCTGCAGCAGGTTCTTCCACCTGCTGTGTGGTTTCTTCCGCAGCGGTTTCTTCCAGGTTGGTTTCAGAGTCGGCTACGCTCTCGGTCACGCCGTTTTCAAGTTCTTCCATTGGTTCCTCCACGTACAACGCCCGTCGGCTAAAAATGGGTATAAAAAAAGCGCCTACCCCCAATGGGATAAGCGCTATTTCTATCGTAAGTGCGGATTCTATATCCGCTTCAATCGTCCTGCACCGGGTAATTCACCCGTACAACAGGCTCATTCAGGGGCTTTTCCCCCATCACATGCCCATAATCCGGGCACTGTTTGCTGCGGCAGATAAATTTCAGCACATTCGTGCCGGAATCGGTCCTGCACTCAATTCCACAAGTCGGGCATCTCAAAAAATCCCCTCCATTACCAAAATGCTGTTCCGTACCTTGCCGCCGTAATAGCGGCAAATTCTAAAACAGGGCTGCGCGTTCAACCAAAATTCGATCATGCAGGGTGTCCCCACCTTTCCATCAGCATCTTTCGCTCTTCCGTATTGGCATTGCGGTAGTCCTCGTACATATCTGCCGTCCACGGCCGCTTTTTAATATTCACCGGCTTTTTCGCCGGGCTCGTCCACCAAACGCAAAAATAGCGTAAAGCATCCGGGAAATGCGTCAATCCATGCGGATTCTTCGCATACACATCGGCATTTTTGTCGTCTTTCTGTATCTTCGTCAGGCACGTCCACAACTCGCCCGGCTTATAGAACGTCAGATACCCTTTCCCTGTTTTCTCGTCCTTGCGCAGCCACTGTTTCATGGCCGCACACCCGGCAGGAAAATCGCGGGAACTTTGCACCAACGGCAGATGCGCTTCGCTGAACAGCTGCGCACGGCTCTTGCCGCTCTCCTGGCTGCGGTTCCACAAATCAGGCGGCGCAAGGTACATATCAATTTCTTCGCCTTCGGAATCTCGCAAAATCAAATCCGCCGCTTCGCCAATGGTCTTGTTCGGCCCGCCGTCTACCCGGTACACCGTTGCATGGTTGTTCGGGTCAACGGCAATCCAGATTGCCGCCAACATATCAAGGCCATAATCTATCGCCACATAGCGTCTTAGCGGCCCTGTGGGCGGTGCATCGGCCAAGTGGGTATCTTTATCAAGCTCACTAAAAAAGCGCCCTCCGGGGGCGGAGAGCGCTTCTTCCTCTGTCGCAGGGTACTCCTGCATCGTTTTATCCTCGCCCAGCGCAGCAACCGTCTGTGCGTACCATTTTTCGGTACGGCGCGGGTCAGTTGACCAGGGCAAAAACAGCTTGGTAAAGCCGTTGCCGGGGTTCGTGTAGATTTCCTCAAACAGCGTTCCCAGCTTGATAGTCGACAAGCCAATGACACGCCCGCCGAACGGTCGGTTGATAACTGGGTATGCCGCCTGCCAAATCTCTTCGGCATACTGCTGGAACGCCCATTCGTCTATCACAATCAAGTCGGCAGTAAACGAACGGCCTGCAGCAGGGCTGGATGGGAACGCCTTAAACACGCTCTCCGGGCCGTCCGGCCACATCACAACCACCTGCATTGTGCTTTTGTAGAATACCGGCCCTGTCCAGCCTGCAACGCTGCCGCCCGGCGTGTCTACCTCGCGGATAAGCCCCGGCATGTACCGCAGTATCACAGCCAAGCGGCGCACAAGCTCTTTGGCCTCGTCCTCCGACCGGCTCAAGCCTATGGCAGTACGGCCTGTATTCAGCGCCACAAGCCGCGCCACTTCCACCAAAGCCAGCCAGGTAAACCCAAGCTGTCGAGCCTTTAAAACGCACACAAGCCTGTTCCCCGCAAACGCAGTCAGGGCTTTTTTCTGCCCATCCCACAGCGTAAACGGCTGTATCAGCTCATCTGCGTCCTTGTCCTCAATGTGGCAATATGTTTCGCAAAAATACACCGGGTCTTTCCTGCACGCCTCGCGTTCAAGTTCCCGCATCTCTTCCAGCGTCAACACATCACCCCATTTCCTCAAAAATTCCCCAAACCCGCCCTACCGGTTTATGCTGTGCCGGTCTCACCCGTTGCGGGGAGCAAATCCGCAACGTAGTTCAGCAGCACTTGTATTCCGCGCGCTTACCCGCGGTCTCTGCTTTGATGTTATGGGTTCCGGCGATGCGTAACTGCGTCAGTAACGGAGTCCGCACAAGCAGATGCCGGGCAGACTTTTTCAGGCTCTCGAAGTCCCGTTGCGGTCTGCCATCGCGCCGCGCTCCGTATCGGCTTGCCGCTTTGCTTACAGCGTTCAGGTTGATCTATCGCGTTTTGCCTGCGCCGGGCTTAGCCGGTGGGTGCGACCCAGCTTTATCCAACAGCGGGACTTGAACCCGCAACTAAACCCGCAGCTATGCTGTCATAAGGCCCGGCTTTACCAGTTAAGCTATGTTGGCATATAAGGCTCATGCGCTCTGCCCTGCAAGTTTCTTTAGCGGGGCATATCGGCATGAACCTGTTTGGCTTGGCAATCCATAGCAATGTTTCAGCTAAAGTTGGCCGACTTCCACGGCAGAGAGCCACCCTGTATTGCAGAATCCGCCACATGTTACGCACTGTCAGTAGGCGCGTGGCGGTTGCCTAACGGGGAACACAATTGCCGCGTCCGGCCCTGCTACCTTTACCCGTATCATCGGCATTGGTGCTGAATCGAGGACTTGAACCCCGAACCGTCTGATTACAAAACAGATACTCTACCAGTTGAGTTAATCCAGCATGGTAGGCTTCCCGCTTAGATTATCGACTTGCATCGTTTTCAGCAGGCATTTTCATTTCTGGGTGAGGTATGCCATACACACTCACATCGTTCTGGCGCTACCAGACTCCTGGTACTGCACATAGGTCTTGCACCTTTGCCGCGCCGTTGCTTCGGAACGCAGCGCTCATACCATCTTGGTAACGTCACCAAAATGGTCAGCTATGCAGCAAATAAAAAAGCGCCCTGCCGTAGCAGAACGCTTTGTATTGTGGCCGCTGGGTCTTGAAGCGGACGGCCCTAGTCCCAATAGTAAGAGAGGAGGCTGACTTACTTCCGCACCGGGATATACTTTATATCATTTTTGTTCTGGGGAACCTGTCAGTTTTTTCGGAATGTCCCTGCATGGGGGGGTGGGTAAATTTTATTTTTGTATTCGGTGGGGGAACTGACATATTCGTACCCGGCCTCGCTGTTTATGCGCCCCGCCTCCCCCTTTATAGGGGGGGTGCCCCCTGCCCCCTGCTGCCTGCTGCTAAACAGCCCCATAAAAAAGAAGCCACCGCCCTGCCTTGATGCAATGCACCCCCGGCAGGCTTTCGGCTTTCCTCTTTATGCTGCATGTTCCCGCTTTTCTCAGCTGTATTTCGCTAAATACTTATTTAGCGAACCGCAAATTCACGCATTACCGTTCTTTTGTAGCCGCTTTTGGATATTCTGCATCAATTCTCTATCCGCATCGGTCACGGCTTCGGCTGTAATCTCCATCTGATCGGCCGGTTTATCCCCCGCAGAATCGCGCACAAACACCGCCGCTTTAACGTCTCCGGCCTTCGCTTTTGCCGCCATCGCAACCGCGATTGATTCATATAAAGTTATCGGCTTTCCCCTCTGCTGTGCCATCTCTTGGACAGTCTGTGCTAGTTCCTCATCTTCCAGCCCTTCCACACTGTCCGGCTGCTGAAGCAGATCGCTATATATTTCCTTAATGGTTCGGCGCTTCTTCTGGGCTTCAACGCTGGCCTTCTGCCCTGCCTGCTGGATTTCCCGCTTTCGCTTCGGCTCCATATCCTTAATAGCAGTACCTGGCCGCAGATTCGCAATGCTGGCCGGGTTCATCCTGTTGCCGCGCTTGTCTACGAGTTCCCCGCGCTCTGCTGCCCGCCTGGCCTTCTCGACTCCTGCGATTGCCTTGCGGGTAACTTCTCCAAGTTGGACGGCCTGCGCCGCCTTCTTTTCTGCCATGTTGCCGCCCTCCTACCTTAAATAGCAACAAAAAAAGCGCCCAGCGGTAAAGCTGGACGCCAGAAACCTAATTTTTCGCGTTGATACGTTAAAACTGTATAATGAGTGAGCCCCGTCGCGGAAGCTCGCTTCCTCGCGTGGCTCACTCATTATACACATTTTAGCATGCAAGTGCGATTTTGTCAAGTGTTTTTCGGTTTATCGTGATTTTCTCGTTGCAGTCTCTCATCTACTGCCGCCAGAATATAGCCGTTCACGCTCTCCCCGGCTGCTGCTGCTGCCTGCTGGATGGTTTCCGCCATTGTCGGCTGCATCCTCACTGTAATAGTTTTGAGCTTTGCCAAATACCGCGCATTCCCGGCCCGCTTTGCATCGCTGGACATTCTGCGCACCTCCTTTTGTATAGTGCTCACATTATAGCACAACGCGCCGAATCATGCAAGCATGTACAAAGTGCACAAATTCATGCTAGCATAACTGTGCAATGTTCCAAACTTCATGCTAGCATGTTGACATAGTACATGCTAACATGTATAATTAAGCCATCGAAACAAAGGACAGCCGCCCAACGGCCCCACAGGAGGAAACAACATGACTACCACCTATAAAACCTATAAATGGTTTAACCCCCGCCCCAGCACCATCACCGAAGGCACCGCGATGTATCGCGACCTGGCCAGCAAGCACCACCCCGATCACGGCGGCAGCGTCTCCGACATGCAGGAAATCAACGCCGAGTGGGACGAGCTGAAGCCCACGCTCCCCCGCTTCTGCAGTGAGCAGGCCAAGCAAGGCCGCCAGCAGTACGAGCAGACCAAAGCGGCAGAGGATGCTTCCAAGGCCGCGCAGGATGCAGAGGCCGTCAAGATGGCCGAAGAACTTGCCAAGTGCCCGGACCTGCAGTTCGATGTCGTCGGCTCCTGGATTTGGGCCGACACAAACCACAAGTGGCTGCACACCCTCGAAAAACTCGGTTTTCGCTGGTCTGCTAACCGCTGCAAGTACTACTGGCACCCCACCGGCGACACCAGCCGCCGGAACCGTAAAGCCAGCTACCAAGACATTTATAACAAGTACAGCGGCCAGAGCTACCAGACCCGCGACCGCGAAACCATCCCCGCCTGACACCTTGCAGGGCCGCACAGTAAAGCGACCCTATCCCACAAACCAAAGTAAAGGAGATTCACACCATGAAAGAACTAACTATCATCCACGACAACGGAATTCCGGGGCAGGTCGGCGCGTCGGCATACAACGCCGTCGATGTGCAGCAGGCGGGCGGCATTGACGCCCTGCTTGCAAGCTACCGCGTCGCAGGCATCCGCATCATCAAAACAGTTATTGTCTATTAAGGAGGCCCACAACATGAAACATCTGCAAACGGCCTACGAGG
>OGHJ01000920.1_pt1 | contig 37150 bp, 32 predicted proteins | sample 1571351 | NCBI WGS metagenome assembly OGHJ01 (sample SAMEA2582037, study PRJEB24529) | metagenome | biome: Human gut stool | place: China | collected 2011 | reverse complement strand
CTTCTGCCGGACGGAAATATTTGGGATCAACCTCTACCAATACCTTTCCGGTAGCTGTGTCGATTCCTTTTTCGTCCAGTCCTTTGCCTTCCCAGCGCAGGTTGATGCCGGCTTCGGCGAAAGCAAGCGTACAGAATTCACGTACGGTATGCATCTCTCCGGTAGCGATAACGAAATCTTCCGGAACATCGTGTTGCAGGATGAGCCACATGCACTCCACATAATCCTTGGCGTATCCCCAGTCGCGGCGGGCATCCAGGTTTCCTAAATAAAGCTTGTCTTGCTCGCCTTGCACGATGCGTGCGGCGGCAAATGTGATTTTACGGGTTACGAATGTTTCACCACGGCGTTCGCTTTCATGATTGAAGAGGATACCGTTTACGGCAAACATTCCGTAGCTTTCACGATAGTTCTTGGTGATCCAGAAACCGTACTGTTTGGCCACTGCATAAGGGCTGCGCGGATAGAAAGGAGTCGTTTCGCTCTGGGGTACTTCCTGCACCTTGCCATATAGCTCGGATGTAGAAGCCTGATAGATACGCGTTTTCTTTTCCAAACCTAAAATACGCACCGCTTCGAGCATACGCAGTGTACCGATGGCATCCGCTTCTGCCGTATATTCAGGAACGTCGAAAGAAACTTTTACGTGACTTTGAGCGGCAAGGTTGTATATTTCATCGGGCTGTACCATCTGAATCACGCGTATCAGTGAACTTGAATCCGTCATATCGGCATAATGCAGATTGATCGTACGTTTCTGTTTCATGTCGCGCACCCATTCGTCAAAATAGAGATGTTCGATACGTCCGGTATTGAATGAAGAAGAACGGCGGAGGATTCCGTGTACTTCATAACCTTTTTGCAATAAAAATTCCGCGAGGAATGAACCGTCCTGTCCGGTGATTCCCGAAATAAGAGCTTTCTTCATGATAGATAATTGTTTATTGATTTGTGATATTATTCCGATGCAATATTCGGGCTTTTCTTTCGGATAGAAAATTAATTTTAAGATTAATCTTTTAGATTTGATAGAAAAAATATATATTTGCTGAATATTATTCAGATATAAATGAATATTCTATTATATAATTCGTAATATTTATTTTTATTTGAATAATTGTTTGTTAATATAGATATTTTCTGATATGAATGATTCTTTTAATGAATTAACTCTTTCCAATTATTGGGACGGACGGTTTCCGGATACAGGATTTGCCCGTAAGAGCTATACCAACCGTATCTTTGGCTACATAGGTAACAAGTTGATAAAGGTGTTGTTCGGACAGCGTGGTGCAGGCAAGTCTTATTTGTTGCGTCAGATTATGGTACATTTGCTGGATGAAGGAGTATCGGCGCGAAACGTGTTGTATATCAGCCGGTCGTTTACCGATTCCGGGTTCATTTCCGGACGTGAAGGGCTTGAAGAACTTCTTTCCGTCTATCGTGAGCGGCTTCATCCCGTGGGGAAGATCTATATATTCATTGAAGAAATACAGAATATCAATGGTTGGGAGGAGTTTGTCCGTGCACATTCACAAGATTACGTCAATAGTTGCGAACTGTTTATCAGTGGTTCGAACAGAAGAATGATTCCTTGCGATACCGAAGGAATCCCGGACCGGCACTATGTCAGTTTTGAGGTCTTTCCTTTCAGTTATGCCGAATATATCGAAAAGGAGTCGGAAGAAGTTTCGGATAAGAGTTATGCTTCATATATGGAACAGGGAGGTTTGCCCCGTCTTTCAGCTTTTCCGTCGGAAGAGTCAAAGTGGAATTATGTTTCCTCTCTCAAAGATACCGCGTTGTTTCGTGATGTCGTAAAGCGCTACCGCATTAAAGATCCCCGTCTTTTTGAAGATACGCTTATTTATCTGGTGGAGCATTTGTCCGGGTTGGTATCGGTCACCAATCTCGTTTCTCATTTCACTGCGCAGAAACGGAAGACGAGTTACGATACCATTGCCAATTATATCAGTTATCTGGAAGATGTTTTTCTTATCCACCGCGTGGAGCGTTGCCAGGTTCGCACGAAAGAGGTGGTATTAGGCACTTGTCGTTACTATATCAACGATTGGGCTTTTATGCATTATCTTTATCCTTTCTTTGTCCGCGAACGGGAGGTGAAGTTCAGGAATCATGTCTGTCTTGAATTGAAGCACGCCGGATATCGGGTTAATGTAGGTGTACACCGCAATAAGGTGATTGATTTTATGGCTCGCAAGGACGATCGCATTATCTATATTCAGTGTGTTTCTACTTTGGAGAATGAGGTAGTTATGCAGGCTTCGTATGCTTCGCTGGAGTCGATACAGGATAATTATGAAAAGTGGGTGGTATCTCTTGACAAAACGATGCTGCCGTCAAAAGAAGGTATACGCCATATACAAGCCTGGAAGTTGGCGGAAATGCTGTAGGGGATATATGAGAAGATAGGCTTTTCCCCCGTTAGTAAATTTAACAATGTTAATGAAGATTTCGTGATGTATGTCTTTGCTGTGTAAGATATGCATATCTTGAGTATAAAGAATGCATTCTTTGATCACAAAAGATAGTATTTAACAAGATGTTAATATTAATTTCTTGTCAAGAGAAAAATAGCTTTTCTTGCTTCTGATTTTTTTATATGATACGTTGATATACAGTGGTTTATTTGCTTTCTGATAACTGATGGTAAAACGATGTGTTTTGCCGGGATGGTAAGGAGCCTTGACTGATACTTGCTGATTTGGCAACTTAAATGGGCGTGCCGGAATAGCCGATTATCGGTTGTGTCCCGTTTGTTCTTTTTCCGGTATTTTTGTGCTTTTGACCATCAGGAACTTCTAAGCACTTTTATGATATATTTTCCCGGTGCTTCAATTTTGTTCCAGTGTGTTTTTGCCAATAGTTTCCATATGGCTGTTCCTTTCCTGCCGTAATCGGACAGTCTCAGTATGGCTGTAATTTCTGCGATCTCCTTCACTTTGTGCAATTTGAGGTTCTCTAACAGTCCGTAGTAGTTGTGCGTATGTTCATCGAGTGTATAGTCCGGGGGCAAGGGCAGGAGTGCATAATTATCCTCATATCCATCCTTCTCCCCCGTGGGGGGATTAGAGGGGGGAAGTTCTTTACTTTTCTCTGCTTTACTTTGCTTTACTTTACTTTGTCGGAAAATGTCTGCATTTTCTGCATTCAACTCCGTTTCTGTCTGCACACTGTCTGCATTTTCCGTGTTCAGCTTCATTTCTGTTTGCATATTGTCTGCATCGTCCTGTTTTTTGCATTCATTTTTGCTGTTGTTTTTGTTGTTGCTTTTGCTGTCTGTACACTCTATCAGTAGGTACGGGAGCTTGGCTAAATCCCTCTTTCTCCGGCTTGTAGCTTCCATCCACACCTTCTGGATTTCCGTTGAAGTCAGAATTTCATATTTTTCGTAACTCTCCTTGTCGAAAAATTCTTTTTCCACAAGCATATTTACGATATCTCCCATAGTTTCCTTGTCGTATTCCGGTCCTAATTTTCTTGCAAAAATCATGCACTGTTCTTTTCCCCAAGGGATATAATATCCGTCCGTATAAATCTTGCACAATAACATGATCACCGCATACGGCCCTTTTATCCCGAATATTGCTGTGAGCAGTTCTATTTTGTCGCAATGGAAAAATCCCGTCAGTAACGGGAAGTAATTGATTCCGATATATTCTATTGCCATAACATCTTATCCCATTACCCTCCATTCCAGAAAATTCTCCATTTGAAATGTTCTCCATCCCTGTTCATCTATATCCCAATAGACTACTGCGGCTTCCACGTTTGCGGGATTATATTTTTTGTGAAATTCCGCTTCATAATACCTTAGCGTAGCTTTCACGAATTTGAACTTCCCGTTTTGTTTGTAGAATGCGATGACGGCATGTCCGTATTGCATGTAGTCCAATAGGGCTTCCAGGTGTTGTGCCATCCATTTGGCGGTATTTTCGGAATAGTTCTTTTCCTGCATAATACGTTTTTCCCATTTCCGTTTCATGGCTTCGCTCTCTGATACCGTCCTTGTTAAATTTTTCATGATATAATTTTTAATGATGAATACCTTGCTGCGTCTATGCAGCTTTAGGCGGTGGCAAAGATACGTCTGTCCGTCTCTGAAACGGATTAAGAAAATGCCTGTCTTTTTTCATTCGTTTTTTTCTTTATTCCTTTGCCTTTTTTTTAACTTTCCTGTCTTCGTTTATGATGGTGGAGATGTAGTTTGTAATGGAGCTGATATTTAGTGGCTTGTACTTCCCATCCACAATGTATCCCAGTATTTCTGCCTTTGCTATAAATCGTGCAAGTGAGACTTGTGATGTCTTGATATTTCTACCCATACTTCCTTGATGATAAATGGAAATTAAATATCTGATGACGTCTTCGTGGTTGGAAATAATACCTTTTATCTCTTCTTTGTTATCTTTCTGTTTGTGCTCATTAATGCTTTGGTTATTAGTGTTTAATGGTTTTGTTGACTTGCTTTCAGAAGTGTTTTCATTACATTCTTTTGTCTTTCTTTTTTGTTCATGATCTCTGTTCTTGTTTTGTTAATGGTTAAAATATTTAAAAACGTCAAAAGTAATAAAGTAATTTGAATAAAGATAAATGAATGGGGGAGAATATAATGAAAAGATAATGTTTGGAGTAGTATTCAATTGAAGTACAATGTGATATGATGAAATAAAAAAGTGTTTCAATAAACGTTCGTTTAATTGAACGCAAAGATAGATGGTATTTTTATAATGGCAAAATGTTTATTATAAAAAATGATATTTTGTTTGTTTTGCGATGTTTAACAGATTGATTAATAGACGTATATTAAGAAAATAGAACTGAGATTTTGCATGTATACTTTTATGAAATACTTCCTTATATATGATGTGTAAAAAAGGTGTTCAATTAAACGAACGTCTATTGAAACACTTTTTCAGTTTTATCATTATTTCGTTCAATAAAAAATATTTCGGAATTAGTTACGGTTTGATAGAGAAAAATGTCTCGTTCAAACCGCGAAGCGCACCCAAAATCCTGGTTTTAATCTTTTACTAAACTATAATAAGTGTCTGATATACAAAAGAAATGGTTTGCTGCTCGTGTTAGAGATAAACAAGAATTTTTAGTTCGCAGTTGGATTGAAAAATTGAGGACAGAAAATGTGCTTGATGTAGAATACTATCTTCCCACTCGAATTGTAGTCAGGCAGCTGAAATATCGCCGAAAAAAGGTAGAAATACCTCTTATTAAAAATTTAATCTTTATACAGTGTACCAAGCAGACAGCTATTGATCTGGCTAATCAGTATAGTATCCCGCTTTTTTATATGAAAGATCTCTTTACCGGCAACATGCTTGTTGTTCCGGACAAGCAGATGGATGACTTCCGTTTTGTGTTGGATCTTTCTCCCGACGGCGTCAGTTTTGATAATAGCGCTCTTGTTGTCGGCAGTAAAGTAAAAGTCGTGAAAGGTGAATTTGCAGGTATCGAAGGTAAGGTCGGTATTGAAGCCAATAAAACTTATGTCATTATTCATATTCAGGGTGTTTTGACCGCCAGTATCAAAATACCCAAAAGTTATTTGAAACCAATTGAATAAAAATATCAAATTATTATAATGGAATCATTCACAACGAAAGCTTTGGAGCTTCAGCGTTTGGCCCACCAATTACTGTTTTTTGAGGAAGACGCATCTCTCTATTCTGATGATTTTTGCAGACAAAATCGTACGGTTCTCACCCTTAGTGATACCTTGTATTCTCTTTGGAATACAGGGAGCTCTCTTATGCCGGAAGAGGATGCGGAAGTTTGTCTGGCTCTATTAATGGGGTATAATGCCACTATATACGGTGATAGCAATAAGCAGGAACATATTCAGCAGGTCCTTGATTGTTGTTGGAAGGTTCTTCCGCATCTGCCTGTTTCTTTACAGAAGCTTCGCCTGCTGACTTATTGTTATGGGGAAGTGTATGATGACGCTTTGTCTCGTGAAGCCCATGATATTCTGAAAAGTTGGGGTGGGAGAGAGTTGACTACTGAAGAGCAGGAAATAGCCGGTTTACTGGATAGTATGGAGGCAAATCCCTATCCGTGGGAAGAGATAGAGGAATAACTGGGATAAGGTGATTAATTAAAACAAAGGAAAATAAAAAAGTAATTTAACGAATATGCAATTAAAATATTATTTATTGTTAGGATTGACCGCTTTGTTGGCATCTTGTTCTGCTCCGAAAGAGGTACTTTACTTGCAGGATATTACTTCTTTGAAAGAAGAAACTATCGATAAGAATTATGAGGTAATCATTCATAAGGATGATTTATTGGCTATTTTAGTGAACAGTAAAGATCCGGAACTGGCGTTGCCGTTTAATATGCCGTTGATAAGTTTCCAAATTGGAAATCAAAATTTGGGACAACAGCGTGTATTAGGTTATCTTGTCGACCAGAATGGTGATATTGATTTTCCCATCTTAGGCAGGCTTCATGTAGAAGGACTGACGCGCATGCAGGTGACGGAATTGATAAAACAGAAATTAATGAATGAGGATTTGATAAAGGATCCTATTGTCACTGTTCAGTTTCTGAATTTTAAAGTTTCTGTAATGGGTGAAGTGGCTCGTCCGGGTACATTTGATATTTCCGGTGATAGAATAACGCTATTGGAAGCTTTGAGTATGGCAGGTGATTTGACTATTTATGGCCGTCGTGACCGTGTGGCTGTTATCCGTGAAAAAGACGGTAAACGTCGTATTCTTTATCATGATCTTCGTTCTTCTGATATTTTTCAGTCTCCCTGTTACTATTTGCAGCAGAATGATATCGTGTATGTAGAACCTAACAAGGCGAAGACGGGACAGAGCCGTATTAACTCCAATAATTCTGTGAGCGTTTGGCTGTCTGCCGTTTCGGTATTGGCTTCCATCGCTTCTTTAATGGTAACCATGTTTAAATAATCCGGATATAAAAAGAACAATGAATACTGAATATAAAAACAATGATGCCCGTAAGCAGGAGTCTGAAATTAATATCAGCGATATCTTCCATCTTGTATTGGCTAACTGGTACTGGTTTGTACTTTCTGTTCTGGTCTGTGGCGGCGTAGCTTTCTTTTATTTGAAATCTTCCTCCAAAGTATACAGCCGTATGGCATCCGTTCTTATCCGTGATGATTCCAAAGGTGGTGCCATGAGTGAATCGGCAGTTTTTGCCGATTTGTCTCTTTTCGGTGGTAAGCGCAATGTGGACAATGAAGTACTTGTTTTCCAATCCCGTCATTTGATGGAAGAGGTTGCCCGCCGTTTACATTTGGATATGAGTTATAAGGTGAAGAATGGTCTCCGTAATGATGAGCTTTACACTCATGCTCCGGTAACAGTTTCTTTTCCTGAGGCGGAGGAGCGTCAGGTTATAAAAGTAGTGGTTACTCCTGTTGATTCCGCTACGGTACGTCTTTCTGGTTTTTCTTTAGCTGTAGGTGGTGGGGGAGTCCGTTCGGAAGAGGTTTTGGATGTACATCTGAATGATACGGTTTCTACTCCGATCGGTCCGATGGTTATCACTCCTACGTTATATTATACGGATGTCTTTTATGGTAAGCCCGTAAATGTGGTCAAATCCAATTTGGAGGGTGTCATCGAAGGGTATCGCGGCAGGTTGAAAGTTTCTCTTGCCGGTAAAACAACAACTATTATCAACCTGGTTTTGGATGATGTATCCACTGCCCGTGCAGAAGATATTCTGAACATGCTTATTGCTGTCTATAATGAAGATGTGATTAATGACAAGAACCAGATAGCGGTAAATACCTCCAAGTTTATCAATGAACGTCTGATTATCATCGAACGTGAATTGGGTAGTGTGGATGCCAATATTGAAAGTTTTAAACGCGAGAACCAGTTGACGGACATCACTTCCGAGACGGGTATGTATCTTGCCAATACGAGTCGTTATCAGCAGGAGGGACTTAGTCTGGAGAACCAGTTGAGTATTGCCAAATATATTAAAGAGTATTTGACGGATCCTCAAAAGAGTTCGGATTTAATCCCTGCCAATACCGGTATATCGGATAACAGTGTTGAGTCTCAAATTAAAGAATATAATGATGTTTTATTAAAACGTGATAAATTGGTAGTAGGTAGTAGCAGTAAGAATCCGATTGTGATAGATTTGAATAATTCTCTGAGTGCCATGAAGCAGACGATTATCCGTTCGGTAGATAATCTGATTGTCGGTCTGAATATCCAATTAAAGAATATCCGTGAACAGGAAGAACAGACCACGAAGCGAATTGAGGCTGTGCCTGCCCAGCAGAAATATGTACTTACAGTGGAGCGTCAGCAGAAGATCAAGGAGGAACTTTATCTTTACTTATTGAATAAGCGCGAGGAGAATGCCTTGACACAGGCTATTACCGAGAGCAATGCCCGTATTATAGACTCTGCTTCAGGTAGTAGTACTCCAGTAGCTCCTAAAACGATGATGATCCTTATGGTCTCAGTTGCTTTAGGTTTGGGTATCCCCATGGGGGTATTCTGGTTATTAAACGTGACTGATACCAAAGTTCGTACCCGTAAGGAATTGGATGAAGTTTTAACCATTCCTTTTTTGGGCAATATTCCCCGTCATGGCAATAATAAGGGTGAGGATTCAGATGGTATTGTTGTTCGTGAAAACAGTCGAGATTCTGTCTCTGAGGCTTTCCGTATCATCCGTACAAACATGGACTTTATGCGTGTGAAGTCTGAAAAGTTACAGGTGGTCATGTTTACTTCTGCGAATCCTGGGGCAGGTAAGACTTTTGTTTCAAGTAACCTCGCTATGAGTATTGCCCAGACGAACAAAAAGGTTGTTTTGGTTGACGTTGATATCCGTAAAGGTACCTTGAGTGGCATTTTCTCTAATTCTTCCAACCGTATGGGATTGACACATTATCTTTCGGGAAGTACGGATAAGGTGGACGACATCGTAGGTAGGAGTGAAGAGTATGATAAATTGGATGTCATATTTTCCGGTCCTGTTCCTCCCAACCCTGCCGAATTGTTGTTGAGCGAACGTTTTGATCGTCTGATAACGGAACTTCGTAAACGTTACGATTATATTATTGTTGACAATGTTCCTGCCGGTATGGTGGCCGATGCTTCTATTGTCAATCGTGTAGCCGATCTTACCATTTTCGTAGTCCGTTCGGGTGTGATGGATCGTCGTCAGTTGCCTGAATTGGAGAATATGTATCGTCAGGAACAACTTCGTAATATGGCTGTGATACTGAATGGGGTTCCTTCAGACCATAAAGGCTATGGTTATGGCTATGGTTACGGTTATGGCTATGGTTACGGTTATGGCTATGGTTATGGTTATGGAAACGAGAGTCATAGCCATAACAGAAAGCGTAAAAGCTTGAAGAATCTTTTCTCCCGTTTTTTGAAACGTTCATAAAAGCCAAATGCTTGCGACACATTTGGTAAAATAACTTTTCCACGTTTTTCAACTCTGATTTTTTATTGATCTACGATAATAACAAATAAAGATACGAATATGGAATTACGTACAGACTATTCCGATGTTCATTTCCAGGACAATGGCAAGATTAAGTTACTCATCATTGTTGGTACACGGCCGGAGATTATCCGTCTCGCAGCAGTTATCAACAAGTGTCGTAAGTATTTTGATGTAATTCTTGCCCACACAGGTCAGAATTACGATTACAATCTCAATGGAGTATTCTTCCATGATCTCAAGCTTAAGGATCCTGAAGTTTACATGGATGCCGTGGGTGATGACCTTGGTGCAACTTGTGGCAATATTATCAACGCATCTTATAAATTGATGTTAGCAACCAAGCCTGACGCAGTTCTCGTACTTGGCGATACTAATTCTTGTCTGAGTGTAATTAGTGCGAAGCGTCTTCATATCCCGATCTTCCACATGGAAGCCGGCAACCGTTGTAAGGACGAATGTCTCCCTGAGGAGACAAATCGTCGGATCGTAGATATCATCTCCGATGTCAATATGTGCTACTCCGAGCATGCACGTCGTTACCTCGCAGAATGCGGACTCCCACGTGAACGTACATACGTCACCGGTTCCCCTATGGCAGAGGTACTTCATGAGAACCTTGCAGAGATCGAAGCATCTGATGTACACAAGCGTCTTGGTCTCGAGAAAGGTAAGTACATCCTTCTCTCTGCCCATCGTGAAGAGAATATTGATACAGAAAAGAACTTTATATCACTCTTTACCGCTATCAACAGGATGGCGGAGAAGTACGATATGCCTATTCTCTACTCTTGCCATCCACGTTCACGTAATCGTCTGGCAGTATCAGGCTTCCAACTTGACAAACGTGTCATGCAGCAGGAGCCTCTTGGATTCCATGACTATAACTGCCTTCAGATGAATGCATACTGTGTAGTGTCTGACTCCGGTACACTCCCTGAGGAGTCAAGCTTCTTCATATCTGTAGGACATCCTTTTCCTGCCGTCTGCATCCGTACTTCTACGGAGCGTCCGGAAGCCCTTGACAAAGGTTGCTTTGTTCTCTCAGGTATTGATACCAAGGGGCTTCTCCAGTCGGTTGAGCTTGCCGTAGATCTTAATACCGATGGTAATTATGGTATCCCGGTTCCTGACTATACCGATTCAATATCTACCAAAGTGGTTAAGATTATCCAGTCTTATGTAGGTGTAGTCAACAAGATGGTTTGGCGTAAAGAAGGAATATAAAAGATGAAAGTATTGGTAACCGGAGCAAAAGGCTTTGTCGGTAAGAACCTTTGTGCTCAACTCAACAACATCAAGGATGGTAAGGTAAAGTGCTATGGCAATCTGACTATCTCTGAAGTATATGAATATGATATAGACTCAACTCCAGAGGATTTGGATGCTTGGTGTAAGGATTGTAACTTCGTCTTCAACCTTGCCGGTGTCAACCGTCCGCAAGATCCAAAGGAGTTCATGGAAGGCAACTTCGGTTTTGCTACAGTTCTCCTGAATACTCTCAAGAAGTACAAGAACAACTGTCCTGTTATGATCAGCAGTTCTATCCAGGCTACTCTTGCAGGTCGCTTCGGTACTTCGGAATATGGCAAGAGCAAGAAGGCTGGCGAGGAGCTCATGTTCCAGTATGGCAAAGAGACTGGTGCCAAGGTATTGGTTTATCGCTTCCCGAATCTCTATGGCAAGTGGTGCCGGCCTAACTACAACTCAGCTGTAGCCACTTTCTGCAACAACATCGCCAATGATCTCCCCATCACAGTCAATGATCCATCAGTAGATATGGAACTTCTTTATATCGATGACCTTGTTGAGGAAATGATTTGCGCGTTGAAAGGCGAAGAGCATCATTGCGAGTTTAATGGTGTAGAAACAGTCTTCACTTCTGATGGTCGTTACTGTGCTGCACTTGTCACCCATCACGTAAAGTTAGGTGAGATAGTCGAACTTTTGCATCAGTTTGCGGAGATGCCAAAGACTCTGATGATTCCGAAGATTCCAGCTGGTTCATTCGCAAAGCGCCTGTGCAGCACTTATCTTAGCTATCTTCCTAAGGAGAAAGCCATCTTTGACTTCAAGATGAATGTGGATCCTCGTGGCAGTTTCACCGAACTTATTCACACTCTCAACTGTGGCCAGGTAAGTATCAATATCAGTAAGCCAGGAATCACTAAAGGTGAACATTGGCATCATACTAAGTGGGAGCAGTTCATCGTAGTAAGTGGTCATGGCTTGATTCAGCTTCGCAAGGAAGGTGCGGATGAAATCTTGAACTATGAGGTAAGTGGAGATAAGATTCAAAGTGTTATCATGCTCCCCGGCTATACCCACAATATCATAAATCTGAGTGAAACTCAGGATTTGGTTACAGTAATGTACTGTAACGAAATATTTGATCCGAATCGTCCGGATACTTTCTTTGACAAAGTAGTAAAAGAATAATAAACGATAAAATCATTATATAGTATGTCAATTTTCGCAGGTAAAACCCTCATGATAACCGGTGGTACCGGTTCCTTTGGCAACGCGGTTCTCAACCGCTTCCTCAAAACAGATATTGCAGAGATCCGTATATTTAGCCGTGACGAAAAGAAGCAAGACGATATGCGTCATGAGTATCAGGTAAGATTTCCTGAATACGCAAGCAAAATTAAGTTTTTCATCGGTGATGTTCGTAATCTTCAGTCATGCAAGAATGCAATGCCAGATGTAGATTACATTTTCCATGCAGCAGCTCTCAAGCAAGTGCCCTCTTGCGAATTCTTCCCTATGGAAGCAGTCAAGACCAACGTCATCGGTACCGACAACGTTCTTACTGCGGCTATCGAAGCTGGCGTGAAGGCTGTTATCTGTCTCTCAACCGATAAGGCTGCATACCCGATCAATGCTATGGGTATCACCAAGGCAATCGAAGAGAAGATTGCCGTGGCCAAGTCACGTTACAGTGGTAACACCAAGATTTGCTGCACTCGTTATGGTAATGTGATGTGCTCGCGTGGTTCTGTTATTCCTTTGTGGATCGACCAGATCCGTAATGGCAACCCTATTACTCTCACCGAGCCAAAAATGACACGCTTCATCATGAGTCTCGAAGAAGCTGTAGATCTCGTACTCTTCGCCTTCGAACATGGCCAGAATGGAGACATTCTTGTTCAGAAAGCCCCAGCTTGTACTATTCAGACTCAAGCTGAAGCTGTTCGAGACCTCTTCAAGCATCAAGTTTCCACAACCTCAGAACCCGAGATTAAAATCATTGGTATCCGTCATGGTGAAAAGATGTACGAAACCCTTCTCACCAACGAGGAATGCGCCAAGGCAGAGGACATGGGAGACTTCTATCGTGTTCCTGCTGACAATCGTTCACTTAACTACGATCAGTTCTTCACAGAGGGTGATGCCAAGCGTTGCGAACTCTCAGAGTTCAATTCTGACAATACACGTCGTTTGAATCTTGAGGAGACCAAGGCTAAGATTGCAGCTCTAGAGTACATCCAAAACGAATTCAATGGAGTAGTCAATCTCTCAAAGTAATTATATTTTATTTAATTATGGTTAGCGTGCGCACAGGTGGAAATTTTCTGTTGATGTTCGATACATCCGCACGCTTCAAATGTGAATTTATCAGACAAAATAGAAAAAACGTATATGTTCAACTTAGAGAAATTCATCGCTGATTCGGTGACTTTACGTTCTGTTAGCATGTTTGCAACTGATATTGAGGCAAACAAGGAGACACTTACCGCTGAGATTAAGGGTAAGAAAGTGTGTGTAATCGGTGGTGCTGGTTCTATCGGCTCCAGCTTCATCAAAGCCGTTCTTCGCTTTAAACCAGCTTCAGTTGTTGTCGTTGACCTCAACGAGAATGGGCTGGCAGAGCTCGTGCGTGACGTGAGAAGTACCGAAAATCTTTATGTTCCTGAGGAATTTCGTTGCTACACCCTTAACTTTGCCGACCCTATCTTCGAACGCATCTTCCGCGAGGAAAAAGGTTTCGACATTGTGGCAAATTTCTCTGCACACAAGCATGTGCGTTCTGAGAAAGACAAGTACTCGGTACAAGCTCTTATCGAGAACAATGACATCAAGGCAAAGAAGTTGATGGATCTTCTTTGCGTATATCCTCCTAAGCACTTCTTTTGCGTCTCAACTGATAAGGCGGCCAATCCTGTGAACATCATGGGTGCCAGCAAACGTATCATGGAAGACCTCGTGATGGCCTACAATACCTACTTTAAAGTCACTACCGCACGCTTTGCCAATGTTGTTTTTTCTAACGGTTCTCTTCCTGATGGTTGGATTCATCGCCTCCAGAAGAAACAGCCTTTGACAGCACCATCTGACGTAAAACGCTATTTTGTCTCTCCTGAAGAGTCTGGTCAGATTTGTATGCTTGCTTGCATCCTCGGCAATGGTGGTGAGGTATTCTTCCCTAAGTTGGGTGAGGACCAGATGCTTACCTTTTCGGCTATCTGCGATGATTTCGTGAAAGCCGAAGGCTTTACCAAGGTTGAGTGCAAGAATGCCTCTGAAGCAAAGCGGTATGCTGCTCAGATGTCGTACGAGTCTGACACCTATCCAGTCGTTTACTTCAAGAGCGATACCACCGGTGAAAAAGCCTACGAAGAGTTTTATGTCCCTGGCGAGAAGATTGATATGGAGCGATTCATGAGTCTCGGTGTTGTTTGCGAAAGCACCCGTCGCCCAATGAACGAAGTGAATGATTTTTTCTTTGAACTTGAAGGCATCTTCCAGAAGGAAGACTTCATCAAAGCAGAAGTCGTAGAATCCATCAAAAAGTTCATCCCTAACTTCGAGCATGAGGAAAAGGGCAAGAATTTAGATCAAAAGATGTAAATCATAAAAGTCATATATTATGATTAAGGAAACAAAGCTTTTAGATATCATTGCATTCTTAAGCGATGAGATAATTCGCATAGAGGGTAATGTGGAGGGGGTGATTGTCGATCGTATTACAAGTCCTTCAAAAACAACAGAGAGTACATTGGATTGGGCCAACTCTCTCAACAAAGCAAAGCAACAGGTTACAGAAAGTACGATTGCCAAAGTTGTGATAGTTGATGAAGAAGTAATATATAGTGATACGATAAAAGCACAAGGCAAGACCCTCATCTATACCAAGAAGCCTCGTGGAACTGTTGCCAAGATTGTAGATCAATTCTTTGTCGAAAAGCCTCATGGCTTCATACATTCAGCTGCAATTATTAGTGAAGATGCTGTAATTGATCCTACTGCTTATATCGAAGCTGGGTGTGTAATTGGCAAAAAATGTAAAGTAGGTGCACACTCAATTCTTCGCGCCAATGTAGTTTTATATGATGACGTTACTATTGGAGAAAACTGTTTAATTCAAGCTGGTGCTGTATTAGGCACAGATGGTCTTGGTTGTGAGCGTGAAGCCGATGGTACTCTTATCAAGTTCCCGCATCAGGCAGGTGTTCGAGTAGGCAATAATGTCGAGATTGGTGCGAACTGTCAAATCGCACGTGGTCTATTCGATGATACTATCATTGAAGATGGCTGCAAATTGAACGGACTCACCTTTATTGCCCATAACTCACATCTTGCTTCAAACGTATGGATTACAGGCGATACTATGCTTTGTGGCTCTACTCATGTGGATAAGAACGTTACCATATTTTCAAACGTAATTGTTAGAGAGCAGACACATATTGGCGAGGGTTCTATTATTGGCATGGGGTCCGTACTGACTAAAAATGTACCTGCAGGTGAAATATGGTTTGGTATACCTGCGAAAAAGAAAGAAACTGATTGAGAAACTTATGAAGACCAAGATAAAAGGCGTTTGCATTGATCGCAACGCATCTGTTCTGGCTGCACTTAAGCAAATGGATGTAGTCAAGCACAAGCTTCTTATTGTTATAGATGGCGAACTTTTTTATAGTATGCTCAGTATAGGTGATATCCAACGTGCTATCATCAAGGGGGTTGATATGAACTCGCCAGTTGCTCAAATCCTTCGTCCTTCGACCAGGGTAGCATCTGTCAACGATGATCCTAAAGTTGTTAAAGAATCTATGAAGGCTAGGGGTAATGAATTTATGCCTATCATTGATGAGAATAAAAAATTGATTGATGCAATTTTTTGGGAAGATCTCTTTACTGAAGCTCGCGTAAACAAAAAGTCCGATCTCAACCTACCAGTCATCATCATGGCTGGTGGTCAAGGTTCTCGCCTTCGCCCTCTCACAAATGTGCTTCCCAAGCCGCTCATTCCTATTGGTGAGCAGACTATGATGGAGGACATCATGGATCGCTTTGTGGATTTTGGTTGCAACCGCTTTTATGTGTCTGTCAACTATAAGGCAGATACTATCAAGCGTTATTTTGACAATCTTGAAAAAACTAAATATAAGATTTCTTATTTCCAAGAGGATAAACCATTAGGTACAGCTGGAAGTCTCCATCTGCTCAATGGTCAAATTAAGAGTACTTTCTTTGTTTCCAATTGTGATATTATCATCGATGATGATTATTCTGAGATACTGAAATACCATCGTGACAACCATAATGAGATAACGGTAGTAGCTGCTATCAAAAACATAAGCATCCCCTATGGGACTCTCGAAACAAAGGAGGGAGGGTTGCTTGCAGACATCAAGGAGAAACCAAGCTTCACTTTCAAAATCAATACTGGTATGTACATCCTCGAACCCCATCTTATCGATGAAATACCGGTAGATGAGTTCTATCACATTACATTTTTCATTGAAAGACTAATGAGGGAAGGTCGTCGCGTTGGAGTATATCCTATCAACGAAGGTTCTTGGACTGATGTTGGTAATTGGGACGAATATCTTAAACAATTTGCACACAAGTAAGAAGTATGAAAATCGCAGTTGCTGGAAGTGATGGCTTTGTAGGACGAAATGTTTGTGCACAACTTGAGGCAAAAGGTCATATCATCCTTCGAATAGATATTACTCAGGGTTTTGATTTGACCGATGTTACAATTGTAGATAAGATAGAGCCCATCAATACTTTTATTCATCTTGCCAATCTTGTCTATGTACCAGCATCATATGAGAATCCAGAAAAGTTTTATCGCATAAACTATCTCACTACACTCAATGCACTTGAGATCTGTCGTAAGTATAATGCACGTTTGATTTATGCAAGCTCTTACATTTATGGATCTCCTCAATATTTGCCAGTTGATGAGAGTCATCCGGTTTGTCCGTTTAATCCATACGCACAAACAAAAGTAATTTGTGAGAAGCTGTGCGAGGGCTATCATCGTGACTTCAAAGTAAAGGTAAGTATCCTTCGTCCATTCAATATCTATGGTGTAGGTCAAAGAGGAATGCTCCTTATTCCTGAAATTATTGGCCAAATAAAGGAAGGCAAGAAGGAGATTCAATTGAAAGTGTCATCTCCTCGCCGAGACTATGTGAATGTGATTGATGTTGCTGGAGCATTTGTCGCATGCACCGAAGATACGAATGACTATAATGTCTATAACGTATGTTCTGGAACAAGTGTATCTGTACGTGAAATAACAGAGATTATTAATCAGTACCTAAAGAAGAAGGTGAATTTCTCTTTTGCAGAGAGTGATCGCCCCAATGAGGTTAATGAGACACTTGGCTCGTGTAAGAAGCTGGAAAGCATAGGCTGGCGTAACACTTTGACATTCGAAGAGGGAATAAATGAAATCTTAAAATCTGAAAACTTATGAAACAAAAACTATTGCTTGTAGGAGCATATCACGAGATGATAGAGCTCTGCGAATCTTGTGGCTACGAGATTGCCGGTATCATTGACAATGATATTACAGGCGAGTACTATGGCAAGCAGATTGTAGGTACCGATGCTGATGCAGAGAGTTTGTACGAACAATACAAGGATGTGCTTGTGGTCATTACCCCATTTATGCCGAATGTACGTGAGCGCCTTGCGACCATGTATTCGTCTATAGGCTATAAGTTCGCTACACTTATTAGTCCTGATGCTCATGTGTCGAAATTTACTACCATTGGTGAGGGAGCTGTTGTCCAGGCAGGCGTTAATGTGGCAGCCAATACACAGATTGGCCGTTTTGTAAAACTCAATACTAATTGTAATATTATGCACGATAACGTGATTGGCGACTTTGTTACAGTATCTCCAAATGCAGTTACGCTAGGCTATGTACATACTGCCCATCGCGTGTTCCTTGGTGCTAATTGTACGATTTTACCCAATATTTCTTTGGGTGAGAAGTGTATTGTGGGAGCAGGTGCCGTTGTGACAAAAGATGTAGTGCCAGGGCAGACCGTTAAAGGTGTACCAGCAAAATAATAAAGATATGACAAATAGAGAAAAATATAATTTTGACTATTTCACACTTGATCATTATCGTGAGATAGTACAGCTTGCCAAGGATCAGGGATTTCAGTTTATCTTGCATAAGGATGAGTTTGTTCCTGAAAGAAAGGACATCATATGGCGACATGATGTAGAGTTCTCACTTGATATTGCATTGAAAATGGCTGTGATAGAGCATGGGCTTGGAGTAAAAACTACCTATTTTTTTCAGATTCATAGTGAGTTCTACAACATTTTAGAGCGCTATATGTCAGACATCCTTCGTGATATTCAGTTGTTAGGACATCATATTGGTTTGCACTTTGACAGTCACTATTATGATGTGCAGGACGAAGAAACTTTAGAGCGTACCATTCGTCAAGATAAGAAGTATTTCGAAGCTGTTTTCGGTTTGGAGTTGGACACTTTCTCATTCCATGAGACAACTCCTTTTATTTTGAGTTGTCAGAAAGATTTTTATGGCGATATGCTTAATGTCTATTCCGGTAAGATTAAATCCAATTATCAATATTGTGCAGATAGTACAGGTTTTTGGCGTTATGAAATATTGGACGAAGTTTTGCTTGACCCTAAGGTTCAGCACTTACAAGTATTGACTCATGATGCAATGTGGAGCGAAAGAGTGCTTTCTCCTCGTCAGCGTGTTCGTTCCAGTATTCAGGCCAATGCTGATCGTGTGAAAGCACAATATGATGATATACTTGTTCGATTCGGAGCAAAGAATATTGACGATTGAATATTACGATTATGGGTCTTTGTAATTTTTTATGAATAATAACAATAAAATGGTTTATAATACATTTGTTGTTTATGGTCAACTTGTCATATCGATGCTACTCGGATTGTTGGCTGTACGACTTGTATTACGGGCTTTAGGCGAGGAAAGTTATGGTATTTATATGCTTGTAGGAGGCGTAGTTGCTATGCTCAATGTAATTACTACAAGCCTTTCAAATGCGTCAATGCGTTTTATATCGAATAGCTTAGGAAAAGGAGATCTATCAATAGCCAAGAAAACTTTTAATACATCGATAAACATTCATATAATTTTTGCTTTGATGCTTCTTTTGATACTGGAGGTTGGTGGTTTCTTCATGTTCGAATACTTTCTAAATATTCCTGATGGCAGAGTGTTCGAGGCACAGATTGTGTATCAACTTATGGTAGCCGCTGCTTTTATTACATTGGTATCAGTACCTTATGATGCTGTGATAAATGCCCATGAAAACCTACTGCTCCTTTCAATAATTGTAATTTTGGGCCAAGTTTGTCAGTTATGCTTGGCACTGTATATCTTATATTTCTGTAATGATAACCATTTGATAATTTATAGCTTGGGTCTTTTTTTTAGTCAAATTCTTCAAAGATTATTAAAGCAGTTATTTTGTAACAAACATTATCAAGAATGTGTTTTATCATTGAGAGAAGGGATAGATTTTTCAATTATGAAGCCAATGTTAAAGTTTGTTGGATGGGATTTTTTCTCAACAGCAACGAGTATATTGGTTATAAACTTGAAAAACATTCTTGTTAATATGTTCTTTGGCGTTAGATTAAATGCAGGTCAGGGAATTGCTACAAATGTAAATGGATATGTTAATAATTTATCTAGGGGTATTACAAGCGCTATTACTCCTCAGATGAATAAAAGTGAAGGTGCTGGCGATAGGAATAGATTGGTAAATTTAACCTATATAGGCGTTAAATATACTACCTTTATGTTTGCACTTTTTGCCATTCCGTTGATGATAGAGAATGAATTTGTCATAACACTATGGCTCGGAGATGTTCCTTCGTTTGCAATAATTTTTTGTCAACTTATCCTCTTGAACCAACTCGTGGACAAATTAACATGGCAGATATGTAACGCAATAAGATCTGTAGGAGATATTAAGTTAATGACCTTACTTGAATGTATGTCGAATTTTTTATACATAATTACTGTGTATTTAGTGCTAAAAACAGGCAAGTCACCAGAATGGATATATCTAACAGAGCTTGTGTTTATATCGTTCAATGGAATGATTAGGCTAACATTAGCTAAACGAATGCTTAATATATGTATTGTCGATTATGTAAAATCAACGATACTTCCAATTATAATCCCCATGATACTACCTGTAGTCATAGCGTACATGTTGCATACATTGCTACTGCCTAGTCTTTATAGAGTAGTTATGGTTTTTGGTTCATTCATCATTACCTATATACTAATATTTATATTTATAGGAGTAAACAGATCAGAAAGGCAAAATATAATCAGCCTAATATTTTCATTATTTAAATGATTTAGTAGATGAAAACATTGCATACACCTGTTCTTTTGTTAGCATTTAATAGGCCTGAGAAAACAAAACAAGTCTTTGAAGCTATCCGAGAAGCTGCCCCACAGAAGCTATATGTAGCTGTTGATGGTCCACGAGTGGGACGTGATGACGATATCGTAAAAAGTAACGAAATAAAGGCTCTTGTTAAACAAGTAGATTGGGATTGTGAAACTCACTACTTATTCCATGAGAAGAATCTTGGTTGTTCGCTATCTGGCTATTGTGCATGGAAGTGGGTATTCGAGAATGAAGACAAGTTCATTTTTGTTGAGGACGATGGCCTTGGAGGTAAATCCGCCTTCTTTTTCATTCAAGAAATGCTTGAGAAGTATGAGCGTGATGACGGGATTGCATATGTTGGTGCAGTAAACTATGGCCCTAAATTTGGTGATTCAAGCTATTTCTTTTCAAGGCTGCCTGCTGCAACCTATTTCATGGGAACTTGGAAAAGAGTTTTTGAAAAATATGAGTATGAAATGGAATCATTCCCTTCCACCGTTTTTAAAAAAGATTTTAGGAAAAAGTTCCTTTCAATTAGTGAATACATATGTGTTTGTAACAATTTGGATTTATACTACAGAAGCACTCGCTCTGGAAAACGCTTAAATACATATGATCAGCAGATGATTTATCTGTCATATAAGTATAATATGTATTCCATCTATCCAAATATTAATTTAGTCTCAAATATTGGGCTTGATGATGGTGCTAATAATCATACAGATATTAATGATCCTTTTTATAAAGAATATGGCAATCGCAAGAGATTTGAATTACAGGATATTAAGCATGTAGAAGATATCCGAGTAGAGAAAAAGTTTGAAAAGAGGTTCTTTAGAAAAAGATACTTATACGATCGAAATGTACTAAAAGTTACATTAGTAACCTTTGCATCAATTTTGAAAAGGAAGGTTTTCCCAATAATCTGATAATATGAAGAGAATTGCATTTATTGGTCCTCTCTCTAATAGTAAAGTCCGCAGCCAGCTAAACCTAAGATCTTATAATCTTAGGAACATTCTTATGAAGATTCTCAAACATCCAGAGTATGGTTATCCAGATCAAGGAAGTTGGGTTTCTGAGTATGTTGAGTATTTTGAGAGTCATACCGACGAGTATGAATTCCATTTGATTACTGTACACCCAGGTGTAAAAGAGCCTATTACGGAATTTTCATTTTCAGATATTCATTATCATGTGATCAATTCGTCATCCAATCTACTTATCGATTATCTTAACTATAAACTTAAAATCGATGAAAGATCCAACTATGGTCGATTCCGTAAGAAAATCTTCAAAATAATAAAAAATATTAATCCTAGTCTAGTTGTTGTTTGTGGAGCGGAAAATCCTCAATATTCGCTTGCTGCTTTGGATCTTAAAGAGTATAAGACTTATGTTATTCTTCAGACATTATTAAACAGCGAGAAACGTAAATCTCTCAATGTTGGCTCTGATTATAGAAGGTCTTGTGAAGAAATAGTAATTAATGCTGCAAACTTCATAGGAGTAAGCAGTGATGATGAATATCACTATGTCCGTCAACACAACCCATCTGCAATTGTTATTCGCAATATATTCCCTTCTAAGATTCCTCCTACTTTCGAAGAAGTTAAGGATGTTGACTTTGTTTTTTTTGCAAATGCTATTACAAAATTTAAAGGTATAGAGGATGCTTTACTTGCGTTTGCAGAAATAGTCCGAAAAGGACGTAAATGCAAATTACGGGTTGTAGGGAGTTTCGATGTAGATTATTTTGAATGGATTCGTAAGATAGTGCAAGAAAACGACATCGAAGGTTGTGTTGAGTTCTCTGGATATTGTCAGGCCATTGATGACGTATATCGCTATGTTCAGCGTTCAAGAAATATTTTGTTGCCAAGTATTACTGCTCCATTTAACTCAACTGTTAAAGAAGGTATGTTTATGAGAATTCCTGTCATTATGTATGACACGGATATGTCTAATAAAATCAATCATATCGCACCAACCCTACTTACCGCAGAGATGGAAAATGTTCAAGACTTGGCAGATAAGATGACATTTGCTTTGGATAATCGAGATTATTGTGAGAGTATGGCAAAGATAGCGCAAGCATATGCTTATTCAAATTTTAGTGGAAAAGCGGCGGGCGAATTACTACAAAAAGCATTTGATGAAATATGTGGAGATCAAAATTATGAGAACATTATATATAAACCGGTAAATTCAAATGATAGGGTCCATTAGCCGCCAGCCACTTAGCGGAAAGTTCGTTCTAACAATCACGTTATCTGCACTTACTTGTACTCTTGTTCAGGCAAATATTCCACTTCTTCATCGAGATTGGATATTACTGTTGCTATCATCGCTTGTCTTATTTGTATATGGCGTTCGTCTACAAAATTTTGCAGGATTAGGATATCTATACTTTTATACATTTATCGTTTTGATAAATTATATATTAGGTGATCATTATTTTTCCTCATTTTCTCAAATCGTTTGTGAAATCACAACATTATTTGTTTCAATAGGATTCTTTGATTTGGTAAAAAAATGCGATGAGAGTACGATTAGGTTATTGCTCCTTACCTTCATAGGTACTTTGATTGTTACTGCGGTTGGTACTTATACTGCAGAACAAATAATGCCTGGTGTATTGCGAACTGTTCAAGGAGAGATTCTAAATGGACAACAGTCTACTACTTTGATGTTGTTTAATCGCATGGGTATGACAAATTATGCCTTTCCGCATGTACTCCCCATCTTATTACCTATATGTATACTTTGCGTAAAGGATAGGTCCCTCCCCAGATTGATTAGGTTTGTAAGCTTGGTTGCATTTTTCACATCGTTAGTTATTATATACTATTCAGGAGCAACAACGCCACTTTTGTTGGCAATAGTGGCAATTATAACGTCACTTTTTGCGAAAGTTGGAAATGTAAAATCAAATATAATTAGAATGTTTGCTTTGCTAGTAGTTGCATTATTCTTGTTTTTTACAAAAGAGTATATTGCACAGTTCTTCCAATACATGTCCGATATTATTAGCCTGTCAGGGGGAAGTCATGCATTAGTGGAGCGTTTGGATGAATTACGTACATATTTGCTGACAGGTGATACGGGAGAGGACTTAGAGGGACGTGTGGATCATTATAATTCAACGACTTCGATTTTTAGTACAAATATCATTCTCGGAGTAAATGATGATTCATATGGCGGCCATGCTGCTCTACTCGATAGATTAGCTGTTTTGGGTCTTGTCGGTTTCGTGCCTTTTGTTATTTTCCTAGGTTTACAAGTAAGGCTGTTCTATAGTTCGCTACTGTCATCATATCGCATGACCTACGTAATATGTATTATTACCGCGATATTAACTGTAACGACTAAAAACATGTTCTCTCGTGAGTTCTGCATCATTACATTACTTATTGTACCTCTATGTTTGCAGTATTTACAGGGAAAGACTAATAAATAATATTAGAAATTGAACTTTATGAAGATTATATATATATCACCAACAATATCATGTGCTTTACAAAGACGTATATTTGAGACTACTGGCAAGAATCTAGGCTTCGCTTCATTGAAGTTCAATCGAATGACTGTTGCCGGTCTTACAAAAGTATCTGAAGGGTGTATTGCACTTAGCAATCCGCCTTTAACTTCTACAAACTGGAGAAAGCGATTTGTTGTCATCCCTACAGAGGTAGAAAACGAGGTAACATATAAGTATATACCTTTTATTAATACAGGATGTCTGAAACATATTTGCGTACTTATCTATTCTTTTTTTTATGTATTATGGAAAGGTATAGAGTATGGACGCAATTGTGCTATAGTGTGCGATGTCCTATCAAAAAGTGCTTATATAGGTGCTTTGTGTGCATCGAAGGTCATGCGTCTTAAAAGCGTAGGCATTGTAACAGATTTACCTTGGCTTGTCGTTCCGGAAGGTATTGAACCGAGGGCTAAACCCCGAAAGTCCTTTCTTTATTGGTTTACGCATTATGTGTTCTTGACGGAACAAATGAATGAGCAGATGAACCCTACGAACAAACCCTATATTGTAATGGAGGGACTCTGCGAGCAACAAGAAAATGAGAAACCAGTGCCTAAGAATCAAAAAAGAACAATTCTGTATGCTGGCACACTGATGGAAAAATATGGTATAAAAAATCTAGTTGATGGTTTTATTGAGGCAAATTTGTTGGATACTCAGTTAGTAATATATGGCAATGGTCCGTATGCAGAACGTATACGTGAGCTGGAAGCTAGGTATGACATCCACTACAAAGGGTTGGCTTCAACTGAGGTTGTGGTTGAAGAGGAAAAAAAGGCTACTCTTCTTGTGAATCCTCGGCCTACTCATGAGGAGTATACAAAGTATTCTTTTCCTTCTAAGAATATGGAATATATGGCAACTGGTACACCAATTCTTACAACTCAGTTACCAGGAATACCTAAAGAGTATAAAGATTATGTTTATTATTTCGAGGGTGAAAGTGTGTCCGAGTTTGCAAAGTCATTAAAGGCTGTGATGGCACATACTGATTCGGAACTACAGGAGATGGGTTCCAAGGCAAAGCATTTCGTACTCTCTGGAAAGAATAATTATATACAAGGAAATAGAATAATCAACTTAATTAAGGAGTAAATATGATAAACGGAATATCAGTTGTGATTCCTACAATGAATAGACCGGATAGTCTTGCTCGTACGATTAGATACATGTCTGAGTGCGATGTCAAGCCGGATCAAATTGTCATTGTGGATCAATCACAATCCGAACAGCATCAGTCAGAGAATAGAAAGGTTATTGAGGATTATAAGAGAACTTTTCAAAAGATCGACTACATATATCAAGATATTCCTAGTTTAACAAAAGCACGAAATATTGGGGTTTATTATGCTGAAAATGAGGTAATTGTATTCTCTGATGATGATGTTGATGTTCGAAAGAATACATTTTCATGTCTTGCAAGTCTTTTCGAGAACAAATATACGGCTATGGTAGGTGGAGTTAATGAGGGTGAAGAGGAAGTTCATAGTTCACTTTCTTCATTTATCTTTGGAATGGCTTCATATCTCAAACGTGACATTGGTCATGTTTCTCGTGCTTGTTATGGCAGATTTCCAGAATATACCTCTGAGTGTACGCCTACAGAGTGGGTTATGGGCTTCTTTTTTGCTGTTAGAAAAAGTTTAATGGACAAGTGGAATGCACGATTCGATGAAAATTTGCGCTCGTATGCGTATGCAGAAGATCTGGACTTTTCCTATGGTTATTACTTGCATGCAGAGAACGAAGATTTATCCTGCTTTATGAGTCGGAGTATTACCGTCAAGCATAATGTGAGCAAGGAATATCGTATTCCTAAACGCAACCATATTTTTATGAGCGTTCTTCATCGCTATTACATAAGCAAGAAATATAATATGCCAATATACGAACTGCATAACTTATGGTGTAACTTTGGTATATTTATCTTTAAGATATTGAAGAGAGAAAGGCCTGTGGACATGTTTGATGCACAACTTTTCTACTATCGTCATAGAACTGAAATTCTGAAGGGTAATTTTCTGAATGAATTATGGACAAAGTGAAGATCGCATTCTTCTCAAACTTTCTAAATCATCATCAAGCATTGGTTGCAGACGAACTATATCGTAAAACCAATGGACAGTATGTGTTTGTAGAGCTGATGCAAATGCCAGAATGGATAGCAAAGAGCGGTTATCCTGATTATTCAGCTAAACCTTATTTATTGCAGGCTTGGAAAGATAAATCGTCAATGTTTAAGGCAAAAAATCTGGCAATTGATGCGGAGGTTGCTCTATTTGCTGGATTTGAGGTTCTGGAATTGGAGAAATTTCGAATCGCGAACACAGACAAGATTACCTTTGATGTTTCAGAAAGATGGCTCAAACGAGGTATCTTCAACCTTCTGTCAACAAGAATTATGAAGCTTTATTTCGCTTATCAAACTGGGCATTGGAGTCAAAAGCCAGTCTATAAATTATGCTCCAGTGCCTTTGCCGCTTCAGATCATAAAAAGTTGCACATGTACGAAGGCAAATGCTTTAAATGGGGCTATTTTACCAAAGTTCCAAAGGAAGTTACCAGACATAAAAAGAAATCAGACGAAGAACCTGTTCGTATGATGTGGTGTGCCAGATTTCTTGATTGGAAGCATCCAGAACTCCCCATCAAACTTGCTGCACTATTAAAGGACAGTGGATATCATTTTCATATTGATATGTATGGAACAGGCCGTATGCTTGAAAAAATGAAACAGTTAGCAACTAGGCTTAATATCAATGAAGTGTTATCGTTTTGCGGGAATAAACCGAATGCCGAGATTTTGGAAGAAATGGGCAAACATGATATATTCTTATTTACTTCTGACAAGAACGAGGGTTGGGGAGCTGTTGCCAACGAAGCTATGAGTCAAGGTTGTGTTGTTGTTGGTTCTGATGAGATTGGATCTGTTCCTTATCTGATTACAGACAAGGAGACCGGTATGATATTCAAGTCATGCGATATTGACTCTTTATTTAAGAGTGTTATTACCTTAATAGATAATCCAGAATTGCGCGAATTTTTATCAGAAAACGGTATCCTAGCAATGCAGTATATCTGGTCGCCAAAGAATGCAGCTACATCACTATTAAATCTGATACATAACCTACAAAATGGCATTGTTCCAACTCTGAACAATGGCCCGTGCTCTTTAGCTTAAATGTTTTGATAGAGGTATTTTCAATTACGATTTTTGAAGCAAAATGGATCTGCTTTTTTATTTAACACGTTATCCTGGTGTTGGTGGCATAGAGAATGTGACCAATATGATAGCCAAAAGACTGCTGGATGGCAACCAAATTTCTATTCTTGCTCATATACAGCAAGAGGGTGTGATACCCATAGGTGGTGTGACTCTGTTTGCAATGCCAAATGATAAGGAGTGGTCGGCAGTTGAGAATTTTGAATATGTAGATAAGGTAATTGGTGAACGTCATTTCGATGCCATTATCTATCAGGATAGTTATGCGCCTACAGAGCATATCGTCTGTGAAGTGGCTCAAAAACATAATATTCCTTTGTATGTGTTTGAGCACAATTCACCGCTATTTGTATATAATAAAAGAGACCTTGTCCCTATTACTAACATTATGGGGCTTATACGCAGGATATTGCATCCATATTTATTGCGAAAAGAAATCAAACGCAAACGATATCTTCTTATGCATTCCACCAAGTACGTTCTACTTTCAAAGAAGTTTATACCTGAGTTCTGTAAGTTAATAGCCGCCAATGAAAACGATTCTCGTATTACTTACATGAACAATCCTGCTTTACCGGCAGAATGTTGTGTGGGTATGAGAAAAGAGAATATAATTCTGTGTGTATCCCGTCTTGCTCGGGAAAAGTGTGTTGATAAGATGCTTGTTATTTGGCAACAGTTGGCATTAGTTTTACCTGATTGGAAGTTTATCATCGTAGGTGACGGCCCGGAACGTTCTAAATTGGAGCACTATGTACAAAAGCATCAAGTTCCAAGAGTGCAATTCATGGGATTTGCAAAACCTACAGAATACTATCAAAGAGCAAAGATCTTTTGGATGACTTCAAAGTTTGAAGGCTGGGGTATGACTCTAATTGAGGCAATGCAGCAAGGATGCGTACCAGTGGCATATCAAACATTTTCATCCATTACAGATATTATTGACAACGGGCATAATGGATACTTGGTAGAACCCAATAGGACAGATATGTTTATCAAATCTACAATTTTGTTAGCATGTAATGATCAGTTATGGCATGATTTTTCAAAGGCTACTATCAAAAAGGTTGATAACTTCTCTATAAAGAAAATTGTTAAAGAATGGAATAATCTTATAAAAGGTGTATAAGGTTTGGCTTTTATAGAATTAGGGGGAACCATTGGTCTTCGAAAAAGAATATTAAATCTTTTTGGTCATAAAATAACTACAATGTATGCTGACTGTCACATTGGCAGAGGTCAGGGGCGTATTTTCATGGAAGAAGGAAGTTATTGTAATGCTAACTGCTTTTTCGATTTGAATGATGATATATTTATCGGTAGGAATGTTTTGGTTGGCTTTATTACTACGACTCATGACATTGAAACTGTCGAGAAACGTGCTAGCAAGACACAGCTTTTACCAATTAAAATTGGTGAAGGCTGTTGGAAGGAGGTTGTAGTATTATACTTTTGGGAGTTACTATCGGTAACGGGGTTGTCGTTGGTGCGGACCCTTTGGTTATCACAAATCTCGAAGCAAACAGTTTATATATTGGCCGACCAACAAAACTTGTAAGGAGATTAGATAGCTGAATAGACGTAATAATTTGAGTACGAAAATATGCCAACACTCTTACAGATTAATATCACTGTCAACTGGGGATCAACCGGTAAAATAGCGGAACATATAGGCCGATGTGCCAGAGTTCACGGATGGGAGTCGTTTATCGCATATGGACGATGGGGTAATCCCTCAAAGTCGCACCTTATCAAGGTGGGTAACATGGTGGATATGTATTTACACTATGGTGAGCAGAGGTTTCGTGATAACGAAGGGCTTTGCTCACGTGGAGCAACCAAAAGGCTTATTCGCCAGATTGAGGAGATAAGGCCAGATGTGGTGCAGTTGCATAACATACATGATCATTACCTGAACTATCGTCTATTGTATGAATATTTAAGCAGTACGAATATTAATGTAGTGTGGACATTTCATGATTGCTGGGCATTCACCGGGCATTGTTTTCATTTCGTGACAAAAGGTTGTGAACGTTGGAAGACTCAGTGTCATGATTGCCCATTGAAGAATGAATATCCTAAGACTTTCTTGGACAGATCGCAAGAGCGCTTCGAATTGAAGAAGGCTTTGTTTGGTAGTTGCAAGAATCTGACTATTGTGCCTGTGTCGGATTGGATGGGTGATTTCGTTAAAGAATCATTTCTAAAGGATAAGAGGATAGAGGTAATCAAAAATGGAGTCGATTTGAAGGTATTCAGGCCAAGTTCCAAGTTCCAAGTTGCAAGTTCCAAGTTCCGCATTATTGCAGTTTCGAGTGTGTGGAATCCTGATAAGGGAGAACTTGATGTTTATAGGCTTCGTAAGATGCTTTCAAAGGAGGAGTATGAGATTATAATGGTAGGACTTTCCGCTGATCAAGCACAGAACCTGCCTGCTGGAATTCGTGGTATCCAACGCACTCAGAACGTACAAGAGCTGGTGCGGTTGTATTCAGAGTCGGATGTTCTGATTAACCCTACCTATGCTGATACTTTCCCAACGGTAAATCTTGAAGCTCTTGCTTGTGGAACACCAGTTATTACTTATCGTACAGGAGGCAGCCCAGAAGCTATTGACAAGAAGACTGGAATGGTCATCGAGCAAGGCAATGTGGAGGCTTTAGCAAATGCTATCATACTGTTGAAAGATCATCCACTCTCATCTGCAGATTGTCGCAAACGTGCAGAAGATCTCTTTGATAAGGACAAGTGCTTTGAGAAATATATTGAGTTGTATGATAGTTTGATTGAAATTTAACAATATATGAACAATAAGAAGAAAATCTTGATTCATACAATAGTCTTCAGTCCAGATGGTGTGAGTACGGGTTATTTGTACAACGACATCGCGCTTGGTTTTAAGAATGCTGGTTATGATGTAGTAGTGCTATCTACTACACCTCACTTCAATGTTGTACTGGAACAGTTAACGAAGCAACCAATGAAATGGTGTGTGTGGGGACTGTATAAGAGGTCTGAATTTAATGGCATCCCTGTATATCATGTGCCCCTGAAGAAATTCAAGAGCGTGTTGCTCCGACTGATTGGCTTCGTGTATTGGCACATTGTCTCGTTTTTTGTGGGACTCTTCACCAAGAATGTAGATGTGATTTTGTCACCCTCACCCCCATTGACTATCGGTCGTCTGAACAACTGGCTTGGAAAATTGAAGGGTTGTAAGGTGGTGTATAATGTGCAGGAAATCTATCCTGACATCCTTAACAAGCAGGAGATGAGCTTAGTACATCGTTATCTCCGGGGTATGGAGAAGCGAGTGTATAACAACTCTGCAGCATGCACAACCATCGATCAGGTGTTCTATGACACGATTGTGGATCGCTTTGAGGATAAGAGTAAGCTGCACATTATCCCGAATTTCGTGGATACGGAGTTGTACCACAGTGGCGTTTCGACTGTTACCCTCGATAAGAACCTCTTCCCAGAGAATGATAACATCAAATTGCTCTATGCCGGCAATATTGGTTTTGCGCAGGACTGGAGGCCGTTGGTGCGATTGGCGGAGAAGACAAAAGAAATGCCCATTGAGTATTTTTTGATTGGCATGGGCGTACGTAAGAAATGGGTAGAGGAACAAAAGGCAGCCCATGGGTTGGACAAACTGCACATCCTAGATTATCAGCCTCGTCAACTGATGCCTGCCATCTTGGCCTATAGTGATTTGCAATATATCTTCATGACTCCTGAGCAGGAGGGCATGGGATTCCCATCGAAGGTCTATACAATTATGGCGTGCGGCCGTCCACTCTTGGTATGTTCAGGCGAGAACACACCTATTGTGAACTTCCTGAAACCGATAGGTTGCGCGAAGCTGGTGACAGATCATGACTTGGAGCGTAAGACGGATGAGATGTCCGAGTGGCTCTCTGGCATGACGCGCGAGAAATTACGTGAGATGGGCGCAAAGGGTGAGTCGGTGATTCAGGAGTCGTACACCAAAGAGAAGATTACTCGCAAGTATGTGGAGTTGGTGGATTCGCTTTTGAAGTAAACGTGAATTACAGTAAATTAGACGCGAATTATCGTAAATAATTATTTTGAACACGAATCAAACGAATTGAATGAATATTCTTATAATTGGAATACATGGGTTTGTGGGTAGTAATCTGGTGAAATATCTTTCCAAGGAGAACACAATCTACGGACTTGACATTGTGCAGCCTGAGAAAGAGGGGGTGAAGTGTACTTTCTCTTGGGAGGCGTTGGATCAGCCTAACGTATTGCCTGAAATAGATGCCATCATCCATCTGGCTGGTAAGGCACACGATACGCGAGACAAGAGTGCGGCTGATGTCTATTTCAAGGTGAATACGGAGCTGACCAAGAAGATCTTTGACTGGTATATGGCTTCGCCTTCAGCGAGGAAGTTCGTCTTCTTCTCAACTGCCAAGGCTGCAGCTGAGCGCGTGCCGGAGATTCTGTTGGAGAATGTGACACCTACTCCTAAGGGTCCTTACGGAGAGAGCAAGATTCAGGCCGAGGAGTACATACTGAGGGCTTTGGAGCTGCAAGGGGTTTCAAAAAAATCTATGGTCTCAATAGTTCCAGGGACGGATCGTCCTAAGAATGGTAAGGAGGTGTATATTTTTCGTCCTTGTATGATTCATGGCCCGGGAAACAAGGGAAACTTGAATTTGCTCTATGGTGTAGTAAGCAAGGGTATACCTTGGCCTTTGGGTGCGTTTGAGAACTGCAGAACATTCACCTCGGTAGAGAACATCTGTTTTGCAGTCAGTGGTGTGTTGACCAAGGATGTGCCTTCGGGTATCTACAATATGGGCGACGATGATGCGCTTTCGACCAATGAGCTGATTGAAGTAATCTGCCAGATCTTGGGTAAAAAGGCGCATATCTGGCGTATTCCTAAGGGCTTGATGAATGGAGTGGCAAAGGTAGGCGGTTGGCTGCATCTGCCTTTGAATCCTCTTCGTATGCAGAAGCTGACCGAAAACTATGTGAGTTCGAATACAAAGATCAAGAAGGCGTTGGGCATTGAGCGAATGCCAGTGGATGCACGCGAGGGACTGAAGCAGACAATTGAGTGCTTTAGAAAAACTTGATAAGATGGTGTTTGGTTCTGAATACGAACACTCGAATTGATTTGACACGAATTATCTTGAATAAAAAACAATTTAAAACTTAATCTCCAAGACAAGCGACGAGTGCCTACTGACACTCGCCTGAAAGGTGTATATCATGTTTTGGACGCTTACAACAGACGATTAAGTTTGAGGGCTTGCTCTACCTGAATAATATATTCCATTTGAGCTTAGAGAATTTACTTCTCATGTTCGTGTAGAGGATGTTGTTGATATGGAGTATAGCGCCGTTAATATTCAGGGAAATAGTGTACGTCTTACGGGCTCTTGTAATGTTGAGTTGGAGACATGGATAGATGACGAAGATGATACCACATATACCTATTAAGTTCTCTGGTTCTTCGTCTGTGAGCTGTCTGTTGAAGATAATTTGTGAACAATACAAGATGAAAATTGACTGGATATTGATACTAGTCAGTTGAATAAGTAAAAGGTGAAAGGTATGACAGCAAAATATACTCTCGATTATGAACGAACTTTTCTTTTCTCTCATACAGGTGTCTGTTGGTGTTCGTGATCATCTTATTGTGGAACCTATTGTCCAACAGTAGGCGTTGCTGTATGAGATGGCAAAGAAACAGTCGCTGGTGGGTATTTGCTTCCAAGGGGTGCAAAAAGCTATGAAGAGTATCCAGAGCAAGCGGTGGTTCTACCTGTAGATATGAAGATGTGAATCCATATTGTGAATATCATACGATATTTCAATAAGTGGGGATGGTGTAAATAATATATAAAAGTAATGACAAAATGAAATCGTATCATCCTATCCGACCTCACTCCCGATACCGAAATCCTTAAAACAGACTTGTTGTATTGGAGGTTAGGCTTATATTTTGGTTTAACGGCATAGAGACGTTGAAGCAGCTGTCGGAATACCCTAAGGCTCACTTCTAAGGTCGCGGGTTATACAGCGAAAAGGCTTTGACCAACATGGTACTTTTCTTGAATTGTGTGAAGTTAGATTGGAAAGAGTAGTCACTTGATAAACAATATAGAATTATGAATATATACGTTACTTATGCGATAATTTTCATGTTGCTCCTTGTTTTTGAACTTTTGTACTTCAATATTGCCGAGAAGTTTAATATTGTTGACAAGCCGAATAAGAGGTCGAGTCATTCAACTATTGTGCTGAGAGGTGGTGGTATCATCTTTGCGCTTTCGACACTGGTTTGGATTGGCTTGCAGGCTGCTCATGGCGATTGGAATGTAGTGGCTGCCTATTGGCCATTCCTTGTAGGGCTGATGTTGGTGACTGGAATGTCATTTGTGGATGATATCATTTCGCTTCCGGATAGCGTACGATTGATAGGACAGTTCTCGGCTGCTGTTTTGGTTTTTTATCAACTGGGCATGTTAAGTGGTGAGTGGTTTGGGGAATATGGCTTGTTTTTCGGGGGGCTGTTTATTCTGCTGGCTCTCATTATATATGTAGGTGCGACAAATGTCATCAACTTTATGGATGGTATCAATGGTATCACAGCTGGTTATGCGCTTGCTGTATTGATACCACTGGCGTTAATTAATGGTAAAAACTTGTTCTTCCTTCGTTCGTTGATAGCTGTGGTTATCCTGTCGGTACTGGTGTTTTGCTTGTTCAACTTTCGGCCGAAGGGTAAAGCTAAGTGTTTTGCAGGTGATGTGGGTAGTATTGGTATCGCATTTATCATGCTCTTTCTTATTGGTAAGGTAATTATTGCTATGGGGGATTTTACATACCTCATATTTTTGTTAGTCTATGGTGTGGATGGTGTACTGACTATCTGCCACCGAATCATGTTACATGAGAATTTGGGTGAGGCACACAGAAAACATGTATATCAGTTAATGTGTAATGAATTGAAGATAGGTCATGTTAAGGTAAGTCTGTTGTACATGTTTATACAGCTTGTTATTAGTCTGGGATTTATTTATATATGTCCTAATACCGTATGCTGTCATTGGATGTATTTGATCGGAGCCGCAGTAGTTTTGGCTATTGCTTATGTGTTGTTCAAGAAGAAGTACTATCATTTGCATAAGGAGTATCTTGCTTCACTTAAAAAGTAAGAAAAATTATGATTCAGCTTGATAAAGGATTTATTCGACAAAGTTGTTGTTTCAGATCGTAAACGCATGAACTGTTCAGATAGCACCGCTTATAAAGCAACTTTCTGAGCGTTGTTATTTTACGGAGGAGAAGCGATTATCCGCCACCTCTGTCATACGGAAGTGTAAAGGTTACTTTAGTTTGTTACAATTGGTACGTGATGAAATGAATGAGAACCCGTTTGATGGTAAAATGTCTATATATTTCTTACCAAGAATTTATAAGTCGTTTCAACAGTATGGCTGTGATTGAAACCATCATAAAAATAATTAAAAAAATATTCTCGATAATTATCTCATGATTAGTAACTTCTGCACTCGAAGGTGGTTAATTGTTTTGAGGCGTTATGTAGGATGTTTACGTTAAACATTGAATTCGTTCAATGCTTTCTTCCTTACTAATAAAGATTTAGATGACGTAAGGAATGCCGGATTATTCTGATGAGAATCATGGTAATTCTGCTTAATATTATTGTTTGTTTGTGTAGCCCTCCTTTATAAGGTCTGGCGTGACCTATTACATTAAAGGAGGGCTTTTTATTTAGATTTAGGTGTATCCTTTTTGAAATAATGATTGCTACATTCTTTTCATCTCAAATGTAGCTATCAATAGCCAAATTTCTCTGCTTTATGGAGGAGTTTGGCTATCTTTGATTTTTGAAATCTTAAGAGTCATATTGGTATTCTATTTTATATGAAAGATTTATTTTTCATATCCGTTATTAAAATGGGAATAATCCTGCATATTTATGAGTGAAGCGTTAATTGAATAAGTGTTATATAAATCAGGAAAAAAGGCCGGAGCTGTTAGTATGCAGTTCCGGCTTTCTTGTTATTATATCTCTATGGTACAATTTTGGGTGGTACTCGTCCGGAAACATGGAAAGATCTCCTTTATTACCTTCCCTTTCTCCTTTGCTTGTCCTGTAATTGTCTCTTTTACATGCTAAATCGTATCAAGACGATGCTGTGACTTGTCTTTTTGTCTCTGATGGGAATGTCGCACCTTTGCAATGTTAACGTTAGCAAGGTAATAATCATTAGTATTTATTTAACAAAAAAGAAAATTATGGCAATTAGATTTAAAAGAGTTTCACGGTTGAGTGATCCGACAAATCAAGATTCAGTTAAGAGAACGTATCCTATTATTTCGTATAAGTATGACACTCCGGCAACTCTGAAAGAGGTGGCACAGGAAATCAGTGGAAACTCTGGTGTGAGTGAAGGTGAGACAATCAGTGTACTGAAAGACTTTCGGACATTGATGCGTAAAATCCTTTTGGGAGGACGCTCGGTAAATATTGACGGAATAGGTTATTTCTATCTGTCGGCACAAAGTAAAGGGACGGATAAAGCGGAAGATTTTACAGCAAGTGACATTACCGGATTGCGCATCTGTTTTCGTGCAAACAAGGATATACGTCTTAATGCGGGCGCATCGTCTACTCGTACGGATGGGCTGATGTTTAAAGATCTGGATAGATTGAACGATGAAGGCACCGATGCTCCTTCCGGTGGCGACGGGGAAGGGGAAGACCCGGCTGCATAACGCAGATAGATGCAACTGACTACAATTATGGCCTTCATCACTGCCCTTGGCGGGTTGGAGGCCATTAAGTGGCTGGTGCGGTTTGTGACTTTTCGTAAGATGGATGTCCGGAAGGAGGAGGCATCGATAAATAGTATGGAAGCAGAGAACCGCAGGAAAACGGTGGACTGGTTTGAGGAGCGCCTGGAACAGCGTGAAGAGAAAATCAACGGACTTTATGCGGAGTTGCGGAAGGAACAGGAGGAGAAGATCAGTTGGATGATTCGCTGTCATGAAGTAGAGTTGATACAGAAAGAATCGGAAATAAAAAAGTGCGATATAAGAGGATGTGTGAAACGTATTCCTCCATCGGATTATTGATTTGAAAGAAAGGATTTATGGTTATGAGAAAGATTGATTCTGTGATTATACATTGTTCGGCTACGAAAGCCGGAATGGATTTTAGTGTTGCGGATATAGACCGTTGGCATCGCGCCCAGGGGATGAACGGGATAGGTTATCATTATGTAGTCCGGCTGGATGGAACCGTGGAAAAGGGGAGAGAGGTGGAAGTGGCGGGTGCGCATTGCTTGGGATGGAACGGGCGGAGTATAGGCATTTGCTATATCGGAGGACTGGATACGAACGGGAATCCTGCCGATACACGGACGAATGAGCAGAAAAAATCGATGAAGGGGCTTGTGGAAGAGTTGAAGTTGCGGTATCGGATTGTGACGGTGATGGGCCACCGGGATACTTCGCCGGATTTGAATGGGAATGGGATTATAGAACCGGGTGAGTTTATAAAGTTCTGCCCCTGTTTTGATGTGAAAAAATGGTTGATGGTCTGGAGTCTTTCGCTTTTCTTTTGGGCCTGCGGGACTACCGAGTGTATGGAAAGTCATCGTACGGAAATAGATGCCGCTGTGTTGGAGACCGGAACTGAGAAATTTTCCGGTATACAAAAGAGATTGCGGAAAATGCAGGAAAGGATGAATGAACATGTGGAGGAAACGATTTTTGTGTGGACAGAGGATACTGCGGAAATGGTTGGACTTAAGGAAAGAGTATCACCACGAAAGAAACTGCTTTCTGTAACAAAAAGAACTGTAGACAGGGATGGAAAGAGATTGCAAGAGGAGAAATTTGATGGTGCTGTTATGAAAACCGATTCATTGCAGGTGGCGGAGTATGTACGGGTGAAAACGGAGGATCGGGTGGATAAGCAGGAGAAAAAAAGAGGAGGATGGGGGAAACTGGGATTGTTGGCTGGAATTTGTGTAGTATGTATCTTATTTTTTAGAAAGATTTTTATTGTTGATAATCAGTGAGTTTTTGTCTTTGTGGATAAAAAAGTGAAAAAATAATCATCAAAAGTTTTGGCAGTCTCAAAATAAGCTGTACCTTTGCATCGCTTTTGAAACGGAAGTGTACGGGCGTTTA
>OGHJ01000891.1_pt1 | contig 38194 bp, 34 predicted proteins | sample 1571351 | NCBI WGS metagenome assembly OGHJ01 (sample SAMEA2582037, study PRJEB24529) | metagenome | biome: Human gut stool | place: China | collected 2011 | reverse complement strand
CAGCAGCAAACGGCACTTCGCCCGGAAGCATGATACCATACTGGTATACGGCAAAACGCCCAAATACTACCTTGAGCTGCCGAAGGAAAAGTCCTATAATCGCGGGATGAAGCCTTATCGCTTCAAGGGCATTGCGGAATTCTGCGACGAGCAGGGCTGGTATACGATGGTCAATATGAAGGATGTCTGGAACATCGATATGGTCGGACGAACGTCCGCGGAGCGTACCGGCTACGCGACGCAGAAACCGGAGGCACTGCTGCTGCGCATCTTAGAGGCAGGCAGCAGGCCGGGCGATCTGGTCTGTGATTTTTTTGGAGGATCGGGAACCTTGGGCGCCGCCGCAGGGAAGTCCGGGCGGCGCTGGATCTGCTGCGACAGCGGGGCGCCGGCCCTGGTCGGCGCAGTCAAACGATTCCAAAAGGAAGGGCTGGCTGTGGATGTTGCTGCCGATGCGGCGGACGATACGCTGATGCCGAAGCGATGTGCAGCATGTGCGCCCGCAGTAGTCACAGCGACGCTGCAGACCGAGCAGCTTCTGCACAGCGAAAACTGCAGAGTCACCGTACGTCTGCTGGACTATCGGCTGCAGGCGCTGCCGGAGACGCTGCGCTGCAGCGCTAGGACCGATACAGAAGCGGCGCTGGCTGAGGACGCGATTTCGCTGCTGGACTATTGGTGCATCGATGATCAATATGATGGTGAGGTCTTTTGCGCGCGGCATTTCGCAGCGCGCAGTAAGGGGGATCTGGCGCTTAGCATGTCATGGGAGGCGCGTCTGCAAAGTCTGCAGACAACACAGATCCTGGTCAAGGCTGTCGATGTGTTCGGCAATGCTGCTTTTTACAGACTGTAGAACGCGCTAACATCATACAAGAAAACCTGATCTGATCAGAAAGGTTCTTATGCGTCGCAGCTGCAGCAAGGTTTTCAACAAGCTTCGTCTGAAATTCTGCAGCTATTTGAAAATCAGAAAACGCATGAAATCTAACGTCTGCTAACACGGAACAGGCAAAGAAATCTGTTTACACAAAATACTTGACGCAATCTGCGGTGCAGAAAGCGGCATGGATAGGCATGGAGGAAAGGGGAAATATATGGAAAAAGAGAAGCATACACACGTGAAGCGCAATATCGCGGATATGATATTCCTGACGATCGGATGTGCCATCGGGGCCTTTTCGACAACGGCAGTTATGATTCCGAACGGTCTGACCTGCGGCGGACTGACCGGTATTGTCCGAATCGTGCAGAACTATGTGAATATTGATTTCTCGGTACTGTACTACGCGCTGGCGATCGTTATCTGGATCATCGTGATTCTGACGATGGGCTTCCGCGAGGCAAAAAAGGTGCTGGTCGTGACCCTGCTGTATCCGGCGATTTTGTTTATCTTCGAGCGGCTTGATTTCAGACTGCTGGAGGAGAAGGATCTGCTGCTGGCCGCGATCTTCTGCGGTATTTTTGCGGGCGCCTGCAACGGCTTCGTGTTCTGGCGCGGCTACTCGTTCTGCGGGACAGAGTCAGTTGCCAAGATCATCAAGAAAAAGTGGATGCCGCAGGTCGATATCAGCAGGATTCTGCTCGTTCTGGACTGCAGCATCATCGTGATCTCAGCCCTGATCTTCGGGCGCAATATCGCGCTGTACGCATTGGTCACGCAGATCATCGCTTCGAAGGTCGTAGATTTCATCATGTATGGCTTTGAGACGAAGATCGTTCAGATGCAGATCATCACAGCAAAGAGCCGGGAAGTCGCGGCATACGTCATGCATGAGATTCGTCGCGGTGTATCCAGCTACGACATCATCGGCGAATATACGGGGACACACCGCAAACAGCTGGTGATCCTCTGCTCTCCGCGCGAAAGCATGGTCATCAAAAAATTTCTGCTGGAAACAGACCCGCAGGCGTTCGTGACGATCCTGCAGGTGAATACCGTATGGGGCGAGGGCAAGGGATTTACCGATATGGGGGAAGACAAATAGTGCAGGACGGAAAAAGAATTGAAAAAAATCATTTTTTTCAAAAAAAACGCTACGAAAATATGAAAAAGTATGCTATACTATCTAGGCAGGCTTTTATGGGTCATTAGCTCAACGGATAGAGTAGCGCTCTCCGAAGGCGTTGATCGGGGTTCGATTCCCCGATGACCCACCAACAGATCAAAACCTTGGAATGTCGATCATTCTGAGGTTTTTGTTTTACGTAGGGAAAAACGCATACAAGCTTGTAGTCAAACCGTAAGATCCCGACAGACCATGCGCTGCCGGGATTTGCTATAAAAACCCTTTGCACGGACAATGAAGATGTGATACAATTTTTTTAACAGAAAGGGGGATACAAGATGCCATATACGCAAAAGGTTGCAGATACACTGGAAAAGATAGTGAATTCTGTAAACGCAGCAATGCCGGGAATCGTGGAGCAGATCATATTGTATGGGTCTTATGCGAGAGGCGACTATTCTCCGGAATCCGATCTTGACATCATGCTCTTGATGAATTGCAGCCATGCTGATATCAAGAACTTTCAAAAGGCTGTATGCAAAATCGCCAGTCGGATCGGCTTGGAGGACGATATTGAAGTGTCCTTCGCGATGCAGGATAAGGAAACCTTTGAAAGGCGGCTTGCGATTCTGCCATTTTATCGAAATGTAAAAAACGAGGGGGTTATGCTGTATGAATCCTAATGATGAGCTAAAAGCATTATCCGCTTATCGTTTTGAGCAATCATTGGAGTGCCTGCAATCAGCAAAGATCTTAGCAGAATGCGGAGACTATCGCGGTGCAGCGAATCGCTCGTACTATGCTTTTTTCCACGCAATGCGTAGTGTATTTGCCCTCGATAATCAAGACTTCTCAAAGCATAGCGGGGTAGCGTCAAACTTTCGGAAGGATTTTATCAAATCCGGGATTTTTGAGGTTAAGTTTTCTGATATGATCAAAAGCGCATTCTATATCCGAAACAACAGTGACTATGACGATTTTTATGTGATTGTCAAGGCAGATGTGGAAGAACAGATCCAGAATGCAGAAGAATTTTGTGCAGCGGTCAGGACTTACTTAGAAGGAGAGAAAGTTACTCTCTAAAGACGACGAACCAATGAAAATATTATAATCTTTCCACATGATTTATGAATCGATCCTCTGACAAGGCGTTGGGGGATTTTGTGTTTGCCGATACGCCTCCGGCGCAAGCCCAAAAGCATCGTTTGCGGTGCATGGATTTGACTGCGCACAAAGGCAATGGAAAAGAAAGCAATATCCCCAGACCGCGAGGCCGGGGGTTTCTTTTGGCCTTACAGGCGTGTATGAGGAGGCTCAAGCTGTCTTCTCATCTCATTGCCGCGCACCCCGCGGACAAATGCTACAGTACCCCGATCTGCTGTACGGCTTGGACGGTGGCACGCCACATTTCGGTCATTTCGGCAAGCTGCACCCGCCCGGCAGCGGTGATGCGGTAATATTTTCGCTGCGGACCGCCTGAAACACTGCCGGTGTAGCTTTCTGTGCAGCCATCGGCGTGCAGACGGCGCAGTACGGCATAGATGGTACTTTCGTTGATCTCAGGGAAGGCCTCTGTCACGAGCTTCATGATTTCATAGCCATAGCGGTCTTGTTCACTGCAGATGTGCAGAATGCAAAGCTCCAGCACACCCTTTTTCATCTGCGCCTTATCCATTTTGCGGTTCCTTTCTGCGTGACAGCCAAATCGTGAGAAGCACTGCAAATGCGAGCATACCGCAGGACAGACCCCAAAGGGATGCCGGAATGAGCTGCAGCATGGAATCGATCGCTGTCAGGTCCAGCGTGTGAAAAAACAAATCGATCCTGCTGAGTAGCAGCAGGGCAGACAAGGCAGCGTACATGCAGAACAGGGAGGCGCGATCCCTGCGGAGCGCAGCGAGTACAAACAGCAGGAGACCGGCGGCGAGTAAGGTATGGCTGAAACGATCGATCGTTAGTCCTAAAAAGGCAAGCTGTGCGGCATCCGAGGCTGCCGATGAAGCGGAAGGGCAGCGTATGCCAAGTTGTATTCCTGTGGCTGCCTGCAGCAAGATGAGCGCAACTGCCGCTATACCGGCGAGGATGCGGAGGGCTTTGCTGCCGGATATTTTTTTCCCGGACCAAAACGCAAAGGACATGGAAACAGCTGTGATACAGGTACTTGTCGCACTGAGACAAACGACCGCAGTCTGCGCGGCTGCCAGGGCTGCGTCCACAAGCGCAGGCAAGAGGAAGACTTGCGGTACAAATACCATACAGGAAAGGATTCCGCGAACAGAAGACCTTACCTTTGCCAGTTCTGTCAGCTTGCCGTTTTGCAGCAGCAGAAGCAATGCGAGCGGCAGTGCGGGCATGATCACAGCGCTGCCGGGCCTTGTCCAAAGCGCATACATGGAGATCGCGGTGAGCAATGCAAAGACGATCCCTCTGACGTATGGGCTGCGATGCGCTGAATCCACTGAGGCGCAATGCACCCTTTCCGCGAGAATGTGTCCGGCGGCCTCTTTTGGAGTGCCGAGGGAAAGGCAGATCTGCGCTTCACTCTTGCCGTCTGCGGCAGCGCCGGAAAATAATTCCTCCATGTCCGAAATGATGTCCGAAAGTTCGGCGTGTGGGAGGCGAAGCGCGAGATAAAAACGCAGTTTTTTGATATATTCTTTTTGGGTCATGCGGCGTGCTCCTTTCTGACTACTGTATATCGAGCAGTAGTATCTGCTTACACATTACCATACTACTGTTTGATAGTCAATAGTTTTTTGATGATCGATGTGTTTCTGCATGCGTGTATTTTCTTTCGTACATCTGTATACCAAAAACATTTTTTGTACAATTTTAAGGAAAGCTATTGACATTGAAAAATGATAGAAGTATACTTGTATACAGTGTAAAAATAGCAATATTCATCAAAAGCCAAGCAGTATGCGCAGCTTCTGACAAGCGTTAAAACATGAAAGAGAGGTCATAAGTATGCTTGAGATTTCCAAAAAAACCAATCTGTTGGAACAGAGTATCTATAAATATAGCCTGCAAGATGTGGAGGAACCGAATTTATATCGGGAAATGTTCAATTATGAAGAAGTGCCCAAGCTGGCATTCAACCAGCGGCGCGTGCCGATGAATATGCCGGAGGACGTTTGGATTACAGATACCTCATTTCGAGACGGGCAGCAATCGATGGCACCCTATACAGTCAAGCAGATTGTAGATCTTTACAAGCTCTTGGCAAAACTGGGAGGTTCTTATGGGCTGATCCGGCAGTCCGAGTTTTTTATTTACACCAAGAAGGACCGGGAAGCTATCGATCAATGTATGTCGCTTGGCTATACCTTTCCGGAGATTACGACTTGGATTCGCGCGCAGAAGAAGGACTTCCAGATGGTAAAGGAGCTTGGCATCAAAGAAACCGGTATTCTAGTTTCTTGCAGCGATTACCACATTTTTAAAAAGATGAATATGACCAGAAGACAAGCGGTGGATTTCTATATGGAAACCATTAAGGACGCTTTTGACGCGGGCGTCGTTCCGCGCTGCCATTTGGAGGATATTACCCGCGCGGACTTCTACGGCTTTGTTGTACCGTTTGTCAACGAAATTATGAAGCTTTCGGAGGATGCAGGCATTCCGGTCAAGATCAGAGCTTGTGACACGATGGGTTATGGCGTTCCGTATTCCGGTGCGGCGCTTCCGCGCAGCGTCGCTGGCATTATCTACGGCCTGCAGCACTATGCGGGTGTGCCGAGTGAGATGCTCGAATGGCACGGACACAACGATTTCTACAAGGCGGTTGCCAACGCGACGACCGCGTGGCTGTACGGGGCCTGCGCAGTCAACTGTTCCCTGCTTGGCATCGGCGAGCGAACCGGTAATATTCCGCTGGAGGCCATGGTGTTTGAGTACGCCTCGCTGAAGGGATCACTCGACGGCATGGATCCGACTGTCGTGACGGAAATCGGAGAATATTTTAAAAACGAAATGGGATACGACATTCCGCCGATGACACCGTTTGTCGGAGAAAACTTTAATGTCACAAAAGCCGGTATTCACGCGGACGGTCTGATGAAGGATGAAGAAATCTACAATATCTTTAACACGACGAAGATTCTCAATCGCGCGCCGGGCGTATCGGTCAGCAAGACATCCGGACTTGCCGGCATCGCGTACTGGATGAATGAGCATTATCGTCTGACGGGAAGTGACAAAAAGACGAAGGACGACGAACTTGTCAAACAGCTCAAAGAATGGGTGGATGAAATGTATGCCGATGGCAGAACAACAAGTTTGTCTACCGGAGAAATGGAAGAAAAAATCGCGGCGCTCAAAGCGCAGGGATATCGTTAAGAAAGGAACGCAAAATGTTAGATTACAAAACCGTATCACTGGCCAATCAGGTATACACGCGAATCGAGAGCAATATCTTAAACGGCGTTTACGCCAAAGGAGAAATCATCAGCGAAAGCAAGCTTTCGGAGGAACTGGGGGTCAGCAGAACGCCGATTCGCGAGGCCATGGCAAAGCTGGAAAGCGACCTTTTGATCGGAGATTCTCCGGTCGGCACGATTGTGCTGGGCATTACCGAAAATGATGTCAAAGATATGTTTATCGTCAAGCGAAAACTTGAGGTCATCGCGACAACGATGACCGCGAAGAACATCAGCGAGGCAGGCATCGCGAAGCTGAAGGATATTTTGGAGCAGCAGGAATTCTATGCGAGCAAGGATAACGCGGACAAGGTCAGAGACCTCGATACGGAGTTTCACGATATTATCTACGACGAATGCGGCAGCCCGACCTTTAAAGCGATTCTTTCGCCGATCCACCACAAGCTGATGAAGTACAGACAGGCATCGCTGTGTCATGAAGGCAGAATTCTGCATTCGGTAGAGGAACACAGAGACATTTTCCGGGCGATGGAAATACATGATATCGCAAAAGTAGAAGGGCTGATGCTGACACATATTGAGCATGCCTTTGACAGCATCATGAAGGGAGACGAAGCATAATGGGACTTACGATTGCACAAAAAATTATCAAAGCGCACTTAGTCAGCGGAGAAATGACACCGGGCAGCGAAATCGCGCTGCGCATTGACCAGACCTTGACGCAGGACGCGACCGGAACGATGGCATATTTAGAATTTGAAACCATGGGGGTGCCGAGAGTCAAAACAGAACTTTCCGTTGCGTATATCGACCACAATACCTTGCAGTCCGGTTTCGAGAACGCTGACGATCATAGATTTATTCAGTCTATGGCGAAGAAGTACGGTCTGTACTTCAGCAGACCGGGCAACGGCATCTGTCATCAGGTACATTTGGAGCGTTTCGGCAAACCGGGCAAAACGCTGATCGGTTCCGACAGTCATACGCCGACCGGCGGCGGCATCGGTATGCTCGCTATGGGTGCGGGCGGTCTGGACGTAGCGGTTGCTATGGGCGGCGGCGCGTACTATATCACCATGCCGAAGATGTATAAGGTTAATCTGACCGGTAAGCTGCGGGATTTCGTGACTGCTAAGGACATCAGTCTGGAAATTCTCCGCATCCTGTCCGTCAAGGGCGGCGTCGGCGCGATTATCGAATGGGGCGGCGAGGGTATCAAGACCTTATCCGTACCGGAACGTGCGACAATCACCAATATGGGAACAGAGCTGGGCGCCACGACCTCGATTTTCCCTTCTGACGAAGTAACCAAGGCCTTCCTCGAAGCAGAGGGCAGGGGCGATGCCTATGTGGAGCTCAAGAGCGACGAGGACGCGGTGTATGATAAGGTGATCGACATCGATCTTTCCACCTTGAAACCGCTGATTGCGTGCCCGCACAGCCCGGATAACGTCGTTACGGCGGAAAGCCTGAAAGGAACGAAAGTCGATCAGGTCTGCATCGGCTCCTGCACGAACTCTTCGTTGTATGATATGCTGAAAGTTGCGGCACTCCTCAAGGGCAAGACCATCCGTCCGGAGGTCAGCCTTTCCGTATCACCGGGCTCCAAGCAGGTGTTGGAAATGCTGGCAGACTGCGGCGCACTGACCGACATCATCGCCAGCGGCGCAAGAGTGCTGGAATGTGCCTGCGGACCTTGCATCGGCATGGGCTTTTCGCCAAACTCCGGCGGTGTTTCCCTGCGGACCTTTAACCGCAACTTCGAAGGGCGTTCCGGTACCGCAGACGGACAGGTATATCTGGTATCACCGGAAACCGCAGTAGCCGCAGCCCTGACCGGAGAGATCACCGACCCGATGCTGCTCGGCTCCATGCCGCAGATCACGATGCCGGAAACGTTTAAGATCGATGACAGCGCAGTGCTGGCTCCGGCGCCGGCAGACGAGGCCTATCAGGTCGAAATTCTCAGAGGACCGAACATCAAGCCTTTCCCGGATAGCATGCCGCAGGAGGATACGCTGCAGGCACCACTGGTTCTGAAGGTAGGCGACAATATCACGACCGACCATATCATGCCGGCAGGCTCTAAGATCCTGCCATACCGCTCCAATATTCCACACCTGTCACAGTTCTGCTTCGGCGTCTGCGATACCACATTCCCGGAAAGAGCGAAGGCAGCCGGAACCAGCATCATCGTCGGCGGCAGCAACTACGGGCAGGGGTCTTCCAGAGAGCACGCGGCGCTGGTTCCGCTGTATTTGGGCGTGAGAGCGGTCATTACCAAGAGTTTCGCGAGAATCCACGTGGCAAACCTGATCAACGCAGGTATCATGCCGCTGACATTCAAAAATCCGGAGGATTACGAAAAACTGCATCAGGATGACGTGCTGCGGATCGAAAACGTCTATGACGGCATGGACAGTGGCGAAATGACGCTGATTGATGAAACGACAGGCGACAATATTCCGTTGCTCTGCAGTTTTTCCGAAAGACAGAAAGCAATCCTCAAAGCAGGCGGCCTGCTCAAATACGTCGGACAGGGAAACAACTAGTACAACGTTCGCTAATTAACTACACCGTATTTTTGCTAGAAATCCCGATAAATACAGCATTTATAAAGTGTAGCTAATTAAAAGATGCTGTACTAGGATACAACATAAGGGAAAGACGGCGGGAGCAGCGGCAGTTGACCTCGTCGTCGTCAGCCAAACAGATCACAGACAGAAGAAGGACAGAATTATGAGTGAAAAAAACCGAGAAGCATATATACAAGAAGCTGCCGCACAGTTTGAAACCTTGCTCAGAGAGCAGCTCGCGAGAACAGATCGCATGGCGAAAGCGGAGCCGCCTAAGGATTACGCGGCGCTCCAAACGGTAACCGTTGGGCTTTGCGGCGGCGACGGCATCGGACCAATCATTATGAAACAGGCAAAACGACTGCTGGAGACTTTGCTTGCGGACGAAATCGCCGCAGGACGTATCGTACTTCGAGAGATCGAGGGGTTGACGATTGAGAACAGAATGGCGCTGGGAGAAGCAGTTCCGACCGATGTTCTGGAAGCTATCAAAGCCTGTGACGTCATCCTCAAAGGACCGACAACGACACCGAAGGGCGGCACGATGGAGAGCGCCAATGTCACGCTCAGAAGAGAGCTGGACTTATATGCCAATGTTAGACCGGTTTCTGTTCCGGCAGAGGGCATCGACTGGATGTTCTATCGGGAAAACACTGAGGGAGAATACGTCCTGGGCAGCCGAGGCGTGGAAGTTCCGGGCATGCTTGCCATGGATTTTAAGGTAACCACCGAGCCTGGCACCAGACGCATCGCTCGCGCAGCCTTTGCATATGCCAAGGCAAACGGCAAGGACCATGTGGCGATCGTGACCAAAGCCAATATTATGAAAAAGACCGATGGCAATTTTACGCGGATCTGCCATGAGGTTGCCGCGGATTATCCGGGCATCACCGCGGAGGACTGGTATATCGACATCATGACCGCGAATCTGGTCAATCCGGCCATCCGCAATAAATTCCAAGTTTTTGTCCTGCCGAATCTGTACGGCGACATCATCACTGACGAAGCAGCGGAGATCCAGGGCGGCGTCGGTACGGCAGGCAGCGCCAATATCGGCGACCATTACGCGATGTTTGAAGCTATTCATGGCTCCGCGCCGCGTATGGTAGAGGAGGGACTGGCGGATTACGCGAACCCTGCCAGTATCTTCAAGGCAGCCGAGATGCTGCTGCGTCATATCGGTCTGATTGCTAAAGCGGACCAACTGGCGGCGGCACTGACGACCTGCAATGAGATCGAAAAAGCTGTGGTCGTGACCGGTACGCGCGAGGGCGCGACCTGCGAGGCGTTCGCAGACTATGTGATCGCGAAACTACGCTAAAAGGACAAAAAGTGTGCAAACCCCGTATCTTCACAGACAGATAAACGATTTCCTGTCTGCAAGGATGCGGGGCTTGTTTTCAATCAAGCTTGTTTCAGATCAAAAAACAAGAAAAAAGGAACGCTTGCAGCGAACGTGCAATGCGAGCGGGCGTTTACTTTGACAATCTTTACGAATCCTTTGCAAAAGTTTTACAAAAATCTGTGGATAACTTGCCCTTGACAAAAAGCAGAATGTGTGAAACACGTTGAAATTTCAATCTGTTTTGGATGCGAAGTTATCCACAGTGAAATGTGGAGTTAATTGTATACAATCTCGCATCGACATGTGGATAAAGCCTGCAATGCTTGTAAAACTGCCGTTTTGGAAATGTTGAAAAAACGAGTTACTGCATCATTGGTTTGACAAACTTTTTTTATGGGCTTTCATTTCCATTGTGGAATGTGGTACAATAAAAAAGAGTCATTTTCTCACAAAATTTGTTTTTGGACTTTCCATACGGTCCGGACGCGAAGACTTCGCGAAGAAGCGGGAAAGCAAGGAGGAAACAAAATGATCACGAAATTTGAACCAATTTACAGCTGTATTATGAGCACAGTCCGCGAAATACAATGAGAAAGTTCGTATCGGAGCATCAGACAAGCTTGGCAATCGGAGTGCTTGTATTTATTCTGATTGCGTCAATACTCAGCGTTAGTATTATGGCGGGACAGGATAAAAGAGATAAAGAAGATTATGAGAAAATAATAAACGCTTGCGTACCGGATGGGGTCTTGGTTTATGGTGCGGATGACAGTGCACCGCCGCTGCGCTTCGTGGATGAAGACGGCGTGTATAAAGGGGTGGTCATCGACTACATGAGCCAGCTGTCTCTGGAACTTGGAATCGAGATTTCAACGGTTCCATATAAGTGGACCGAAGCCCTTCGGGCACTGAAAGAAGGCGAGACAGACCTGTGTGACGTGTTCGTAAATGAAGAACGGGCGAAATACTTTGTATTTACAGAACCTATCTATACACTCCGCACGATCATGGCAGCAATGGCAACCAAAGATTATCAGCAGTCTGACATCCAGCATATGCGTGTGGCAACACAGGAAGGCGACTATGCCAACTGGTACATAGAAACTTTCTATCCGAAAGCAGAGTTGATTTATGTCCACGATGTGGGTGAAGGGCTGAAACTGCTGATCGAAGGCAAAACAGACGGAGTCATCGGTGATGAGCCGGTAGTTTCCTATTATGCCGGGAAGCTAGGAATTGCTGATAAACTTGAAACCATTGGGACATCCCTATATGAAGAGCCGGTATGCCTTGCTTTGCCAAAAGCAAAATCAGAACTGGTACCTATCTTAAACAGAGCAATTCAAACCATCAACGAGCGAGGGCAGCTTGAGAAAATCCAACAGAAATGGTTTGGCATTTCTACTCCGCTGATCAGCGTAAAATCAAATTCTGAGGTTGTGAAACTGCTTGTAATCATGGCAGCAGCTCTTTTGTGTGCAATTTTAGCAGTACAGCTGAATAACCGCTCCCTGCGCAAGCAGGTAAATAAACGAACCAAAGAACTCGCGGCACGCAAAAATGAGCTACAGCTGATTTTCGATCAGATGCCGGAGGGAGTCGTTTTAGTCAATGAAGAAGGAAGAATCATCAATGGAAGCTACCGCTTTTTTGGCAGTCAGTTCGATGGCAGAAACTTAGAAGAAGAAGGTGTTACATGTTCTGTGCTATTGCGGAAATTTTGCGGGAATCTGCAATGTGAGGGCTACAGCAGCGAAACAGATTCGTGCATGATAGTAGAAACTTTGAAGGGTGAGAAGCCTGTCGTTCGCAAGGTGCAAGTGGAGCATGCCGTTTATGAAATGCGCAGCGTACCGGCGAGCTTTTCTGAGGAAAGCACCATACATCCTGCAGTGCTTCTTGTGGTGCGTGATATTACGCTGGACGAGATCAGCAGCCAGAAACTGCTTCAGTCCTCTAAGATGATTGCCATCGGACAGCTAGCAGGTGGAATGGCTCATCAGATTCGAAATCCATTAGGCGTGATTCGGACCCAAAGTTATATCATACGAAATCATCATAGAGAAGACACTGCGCTGAATAAGTCATTAGACTATGTAGATGATAGTGTGAAGCGCGCCGGTGAAATCATAGACAATGTAATGAATTTTTGGCGTGTATCTGACGACACCCAGACGGAGATACCTATCCGCAAGCTGCTGGAATCTGTAGTCCTACTCCAGGAAAAGGACTTCTCTACAGCTGGAATTCAGGTGGAGATCGACTGCGAGGAAACACTTCGGCTCGTTTCCGGCGAGGAGGCGTTGAAGCACATCCTTCATAATTTGGTATCGAACAGCGTGGATGCTATGCCGCAAGGCGGAAGACTGCAGTTGCGAGCGTACAGAGAAGAAAACTCCGTGGTACTTATCTGCGGCGATACAGGCTGCGGTATTTCGGAGAAAAACCAAAGGCATTTATTTAACCCGTTTTTTACCACAAAGGAACCAGGGAAGGGAACCGGGCTGGGGCTTTTTATCGTATATTCCGAGGTGGCGAAACTGGGTGGAAATATTGAAGTAAAGAGCCGGGAAGGAGAAGGAACCACGTTCCTGATCCATATCCCGCAGGGACAGGTGTAAGATGAATCCATATCTGAGAATTTTGATTGTTGATGATGAGGCAGATTGCAGGGAAACCTATAAAATGCTGCTGGAAAGCAAGGAATATGCAGCTGCCGCAGCAGGAAGTGCAGAAGAGGCACTGCAGCTGCTGCAGCAGGAGTTTTACAATATCATCCTATCGGATATTATGATGCCGGGCATGAATGGATTGGCATTTTTACAGGAGGTGAAGAAACGATATGCTGATCGGATCGAAGTAATTATGACTACCGGATACGGCTCCATTGAAACCGCGGTAGAGGCAATGAAACTGGGGGCATTCAGTTATTTTGTCAAGAGCCATAATCCGGATGAGCTGCTGATGGAGATCGAAAAAGCAGCTACAAGGTTGGAGATGGCTAATATGAGATCCATCCAATACGAAAACAGCGAAAAATTCCTCCTGAAAAGCAAAAATCCTGCTATGCAAAAGGTATGGGAAATGGTGGACCTTGTGGCCGGGACTTCCGCCAATGTACTGATTACCGGTGAATCCGGAACTGGTAAGGAAATTGTTGCTGAAGAAATCCACCGTAGAAGCGCCAGACGTGAAAAACCGTTCATAGCAATCAACTGCCAGCAATACCCTCATGAGCTGATTGAGTCGGAGCTGTTTGGCCATGAAAAAGGAGCATTTACCGGTGCTGTTTCGAGACGGATCGGAAAACTGGAGCAAGCGGCAGGCGGAACGGTATTTTTGGATGAAATCGGTGAGCTCAGTTTGGATGTACAGGTCATGCTGCTACGCGTTCTAGAAAAAAAGGAAATCGAGCGGATTGGATCCGGAATGTTGATTCCGGTTGATTTTCGCCTTGTAACTGCGACAAACCGACCTTTGGATGAAATGGTGCTTGAAAAAACCTTTCGTCAGGATTTCCTCTATCGTATCAATACCATTGAGATCAAGCTTCCACCGCTGCGAGAAAGAAGAGAGGATATTCCGGCATTCATACGGTTTTTTATCGGGAAATATGAAAAAGAAACGGGGAAAAGGATCCACAGCGTGGAGAACGCTGCTAGAGACTGGCTGCTTCGGCAGGAATACAGCGGAAACATCCGAGAACTGAAAAACATCATCGAAAGGATGATCATTCTGTCCGGTGACAGTGGAGTGCTGTCTCTGGAAGAAAACAGTTCGAAAGCGCTGCTTGCGAACAATCATCCGGAAGCCGGAAGAGAGGCAGAAACTGAGATGAGTTACAAAGAAGCCAAGGCAATTTTTGACCGACAGTTCATTTTGAATACGCTGCAGACTACCAATGGTAATATTACCAGAGCTGCAGAAAAAATAGGTCTCAGCCGAAGACAGCTGTTTAATAAAATCGTGGAGCTGCAGATTGACGTAAACTCTATGAAATAAATGAAGTGAGAAACAAATAGCATGGAAATATTCTTCTAAGTGGAAAAATATTTCCATGTTTTTTATACCGAAGAATACGAACAGTAGGGCGAAAATCCTTGAAATTTCAGTGAACAGGACGAAAAAACCTGCAATGTTTCCTCAAAAAAACATGTGGCACGATAATTGCGTAACATATTCTTGTTAAAAAACAATATTTATACGCACGCATAATGCAAGGAGGAAATCATGCAAAAGAAAAAGTTAGAATTTTATGGTGGAGCAGGAGTTTCATTCCTGCCGTTCATTATCTTTATCGTAATGATCATTATGACTACCTTTGTGTGGCAGTCCATTTCAGACGGCGCTCTCTGGGTGCCGGCCTTTACCGCAATCTTGATTCCTTTCTTCTTCGCGAAGGATAAGAAGCAGTATGCAGACGCGGTTATTGACGGCATGGCAAGCAGAGAGGCTATCATCCCGGTCGTATGCTGGATTTTTGCCGGGGTATTTTCCAGAATCCTGAGAATGTCCGGTTTAGCAAACGGCATTGCAGGTGTAGCTGCCGACATCGGTGTAGGACCGACGACATTTGCGGTTATCACTTTTTTAGCTGCGGCCTTGTTTGCAACAGCCTCAGGTACAGGCTTTGGTACCATTGCGGCAGGTATGGGCGTGCTGTATCCTGCTGGTGTGGCACTGGGCGCATCTCCGTCGCTGCTGGCTGGTGTCATCATCTCCGGCGCAGCCTTTGGCGACAATCTGGCACCGATCTCTGATACGACGATCTGTTCCGCAACTTCACAGGATGTAGATGTGCCGGGAGTTGTAAAATCCAGACTGAAATATGCACTGGCAGCAGGAATCATTACGATTATCTGTACGATTGTTTACGGAAACATGACCAGCGGTGGCATCAGTGCAGCTGCGGAAGCTTATCAGTTTGACCCGATTACTCTGGTTATGCTGATCCCGGTCGTCATTACCATTTACATTGCAATCAAAACCGGTGATATCATTATTGCAACGTCTGTCGGCATTGTTCTCGGATGCCTGACCGCATGCGTATGCGGATTATTTGATTTTATTCAGATTGATGTGGAAAACGCTGAGGTACCGGCGGTTATCGGCGTGCATGGCGACGCTGCAGCGCTGGATAGAGTGGTTGACGGTGTTATTTACACAGGCATCAGCAGCATGCTGCAGGTATGCATTTTAGCCCTGCTGCTCTTTGGCTCTATCAGTGTCATGAGAGCCGGAGAAGGCGATATCATGCTGCTGGAAAAACTAGAAAAAATTGCAAGAGGTGAAAAATCTGCAGAAGGTACCATCTCCTTTATGGTGATTGTTCTTTCTGCCATCATGGGTCTGAATGCACCGGCTATCCTAGCTGTAGGGGCATCTTTCGCGAAACCATTATCCAAAAAATACGGCATCAGCCCTTACCGTACCGCAAACCTGCTGGACGCACAGTCCAACACCTTGGCATATTGTCTGCCATGGACACCTGCGATGGTTTACACGCTGGGATTTGCAGCCGATAGTACTGCACCACTGACCGCAGCGGCGATTATCCCTTGCTGTTTTTACTGCTTCGCAATGCTGGTTATCATGACGGCAAGTATTTTTACCGGTACCGGTCGCCACGATCTGATGGATCAGCTTCCGGAAGAACAGCGAAAAGAATACTTGGTTTAAGGGATAGGGCTGAAAGGAATGAATTTGAAAGGAGTAATTTGCAATGGTTAGTGTTAAAAAAGGTGATTGGGTACAAATTGAAAATATTATGTTGCCGGCTGGACAAAGGGCACCGCAGGTTCCTGCAGATACGCAGGCTTGTGATCTGAAACTTTGGGTAAAAGGGATTGCGCAGCAGGATGGTGAAATGGGCGATGAAATTGAAATAAAAACCGTAACCGGACGTATCACGAAGGGGGTTCTTTGCGATGTAAACCCAAGATATATCCATGACTATGGTGATTTTCAACCGGAGCTGTTAAAGGTGGAATTGCAGCTAAAAGAGATATTATTCGGAGGTGACAAATAATGAAATTAGATAAATCCTACGGTGCGATTAACGCACGGAAGAATGATATCATTCGGAACGCAATGAAGATTGACTATGACGAATTCGAATATGAAGGTATTGGATTCGACTACGAAGGAATGATGGGGAAAATTGGATATTCCATGGATGAAATGCGAAAAATCCAACTATCCCATGGTGTAGGGAATACGCCGTTAATTGAAATGAGAAATCTGACTGCGTTAGCCAGAAAGTATGCACCGGCAGGCAAAGGCGCCAGAATTTTCATTAAGGATGAAGCTGCCAATGCATCCGGAAGCTTTAAGGCGAGAAGAGCATCGATCGCTGTACATCATGCAAAAAAGTTGGGATACAAAGGTGTGATCGCTGCAACTTCCGGTAACTATGGCGCAGCAGTAGCGGCGCAGGCTGCAATGCACGGATTAAAATGCATTGTAGTACAGGAATGCTATGATGACAAAAAAGTTGGGCAGCCTGAAATTTTGGAAAAACAGAGAATCTGCGAGGCATATGGAGCCGAAGTTGTACAGCTGACTGTAGGTCCGGAACTGTTCACCACCCACCTGAGTCTCTTGGAAGATACAGGATATTTCAATGCCTCCCTGTATACTCCGTTCGGTATCGCAGGCGTCGAAACGCTGGGTTATGAAATTGCTGAACAGTGCAGGGAGAGATTCGGCAAGGATCCGGATGTCGTTGTATGTACCAATGCCGGTGGTGGGAACCTGACTGGCACTGCCAGGGGGCTGAGAAAGGCTGGAGCAAATGACACGAAGGTATACGGTGCTTGTATTGATTTGTCCGGACTGCATATGGCATCCGATAAGGATTTCAATAAGAAGTCTTGTACAACCGGACACACAGGATTTGGACTTCCGTTCGTAACATGGCCGGATCGTTCTGACTGTCCAAGAAATGCAGCGCGAACTCTGCGCTATATGGACAGATTGGTTACCGTAAAGCAGGGCGAAGTGTTCTATATCACACAGGCATTAGCAGTTCTGGAAGGATATGAGAGAGGCCCTGCCGGAAATACGTCTTTGACCGCAGCGTTCGCACTTGCGCAGGAAATGGACGAAGATCAGATGATCATCGTACAGGAAACAGAATATACCGGTGCGGGAAAGCATGTGATGCCACAGCTGACTTTCGCGAAACAGAACGGTATTGATGTCAGATTCGGAAACCCGGATGAAGAGGTATCGGGAAAATCTCTTGTATTCCCAGAAAACCCATCTGAAATCAAAGCAAGAAATTACGATTTGGAACATGCTAAGAAATCCTATATTAAAAACTGTGTAAAGAATTATCACATGAAAAAAGCTACAGAAGAAGATATTAAGTATATTATGGAAGAAATCAGAAAAGACAGGGATTTCGTCGAAGCTGAATTAAAAGAACATGGCATAGATATAGAGTAATCGATTTTTGCAGAAGAATGTGAGAAAAAGCCGTAAGAAAGATAATATGGAGATGTCGCACTGATTGAAAAAACAATCAGCGCGACATCTCCTTTTCTTCAGGTTTATTGAGAGATATTTTTTTGCTCGACATTTTCCGAAATCTCCGCGATCTCCGCGCAGGATTTGATGCAAGCCTTGACGCGGATAATCAATTCCGATGCCGGCATGCAGTCGCTCTCTGAGAGCCAGCGCTCCAAAGAGCCGATAAAGGCATCCGCGAAGAAGCTGATCTGAAAATCCATATATTCCGTTTCATGTAGAATTTTACGCATACCTGCCTGCATGAAGGGCTCTAATTTTTCACGGTAATGGTCGATGAGGCAGTTTTGTTCGCGAATCTTGAGTGCCTTGCGATAAAAACAGCGATTTTCATAAAAACATTCGCAGAGCGCTTCCAAAAACGGCCATGTAAAATAATCTTTTTTTTCATGCGCTTCCAGAACCTTTGCAAAATCCATATCAAAAATCCAGTTTACAAGATCATACTTATCTTTGAAATGATAGTAGAAGCTCTTCCGATTCATGCCGCATTTTTCGCAGATCTCCGCGACGTTAATCTTCGAAAACGGTTTTTGCTCCATGAGTTCTTTCAGTGCGGCAGCCAAGGCTCGTTTTGTAATATTCGAATCAGCCATTGCGATGGTTTCCTTCCTACAAAAAACGTACTATAAATCTCTATGAGTTATATACCATTATACTGGATATACAGAACAATAAGCAAACGAAAGATTATTTTTTTGGACAAAAAACGTGATTTGTCCAAAAAAAGTTACAAAAAAACTGTGAAGTGTAAAAATCGGACATCTTTGAGGATTTGTCCTATGCATGGACGCAAAGAAATTGACTATAATATAAAGTGGAGTAGGCTTGAACTTCAAAGTAGGTTCGGATAAAGCGCGTAACGAAAGCTGAGATTTCTATGCATGCATGTCGCTCATGCATGAGGGTCGTTTCGTAAGGTGCTTTTGTCGTGATTCCGGAAATATCGCGCGTGATATTTCCTACATAAAAAACATGCCACTGAAACAACTGAAACAAAAGGGTAGTCAATGATGATTGAAGAAAGGGTGAATCTATATGGCAAAGAGTTTCGCACATATCGCAGAAAGAAAAGCATTTGAAATGACTTTGGACTCTATTATCAAAAAGAGCCAGATACAAGATCTTTCGGAAGTGATGCTGCCTTTGTTAGACAAAGTAGAGAAAATCATGGGGGATGATTGGGAGGCGTCGTCCTACGAGATGCTCCGCAATCTTGCAAAGAATCCGGACAGCAAATGGACGCATTATACACAGCGTATTCTCAGAGAGGTCGACCCGCATATCTTAAAAACGTTCCTGCTGAACGCAGGCTTTGAAGCGGGTTTTATGGGCTACAAGACTTCGCTGAAAATGAAGAAAAAATACGGATGCAATATTCCCTGGATCATTCTGATGGATCCGACGACCGCGTGCAATCTGCACTGCACAGGCTGCTGGGCGGCGGAATACGGTAATAAAATGAATCTTTCCTACGAAATGATGGATAAGATCATCACCGAAGGCAAGGAACTCGGTATTTACGCCTATCTTTTTACAGGCGGTGAACCGCTGATCAGAAAGGATGATATCATCCGTCTCTGCGAGAAGCATAAGGACGTGGCTTTCCATGCGTTCACCAACGGCACGCTGATCGATGAGAAGTTCTGTCAGGACCTTTTGAGAGTTGGAAACTTCTTCGTTTCTGTCAGCATTGAGGGCTTTGAAGAAAGCAATGACGGCAGAAGAGGCGCGGGACATTATCAAAAGGCGCTCGCAGCGATGGATCTGATGCACGCACATCACATTCCGTTTGGTGTTTCCATCTGCTATACCAGCCAGAATTATTTGACGGTTACCAGCGATGAATTCCTGGATATGCTGATCGACAAGGGTTGCGTGTTCGCATGGTTCTTCCATTACATGCCGGTCGGCGTCAACGCGAGCACAGAGCTGCTGCTGAGTCCGGAGCAGAGAGCGTACATGTATCATAAGATCCGTGAGATTCGCGGTATCGAGGGCGGTAAAGAATTGTTTGCCATCGATTTCCAAAACGATGGTGAATTTGTACATGGTTGCGTGGCGGGCGGTGAGCGTTACTGCCACATCAATGCCAACGGCGATGTAGAGCCTTGCGTGTTCATTCACTATTCCAACGCGAATATCAAGGAAAAATCCCTGCTGGAATGCTTGCAGCAGCCGCTGTTCCTGGCATATAAGGAGGGGCAGCCGTTTAACGACAATTTCCTCAAGCCATGTCCGATGCTTGAAAATCCGGAGATCCTGCAGGAACTCGTCAAGCGCACCGGTGCGAAGTCCACAGATCTTGAGGCGCCGGAAACCTGCGAGCATCTCTGCGGCAAGTGTACGGAATACGCCAAAGCATGGGGTCCGGTCGCAGAGCGTCTTTGGGAAGCGGGTCATACCCCGGCAGCGGATAAACCGAGAAACGAATAAGATTGTCAAAGGTGCTGCCGCATCGTTGCGTTGATTGGATGCATCGACCGGAGCGGCAGCGCCTTTACTTTCATGAAAACCGGTGCAAAAGTGCACATAGGGACAAAAGTGCACACACAAGAAAAAAGACATCTGTTTTTTACAGATGTCTTTTTATGGTGACTCTACCGGGATTCGAACCCGGGTAGCCGCCGTGAGAGGGCGGAGTCTTAACCACTTGACCATAGAGCCGTATCACTTCTAAAAGTATACTACAGGCAGCAGGATTTTTCAAGTAGTTTTTTGATTTCATACAAAAAAATTTAAGTAAGGTAGCAGAATCAGGGCTTGCGCGGGTGAGCGCCTATCGACGTGGGAAGTCTGCCATCAGTTTTTGCAGTATGAAACGGGCGAGCATGTTCCTCTCCAGATAATTTGGCTTCTGATCCTGTGTCAGAATCAGATAGCCGTTGGTATAGCCGGGATAGGACGCAAAGACAGCCTCGCCATCTGCAAAGCAGGCGCGGACGTTCAAAAAGGCATTGTCTTTGAACTGCTCCAGCGGCAGGGCAAGCTCGAAACTGCCGTCCGGGTAGAAATGGCAGTCATAGGGGTGCGCTGCTGACTGATAGGACGAGAACAGGAACGGCTCCGCGCTGTGGCTGCCGGAGATCAGCAGTGCGCCGCCGGAGATCTTGCAGAACGAAACATTGAGCTGCGGCCAGCCATTCTGCCCGGCGACCGGAAAGCCAAGCGCGGAGAAAGCCTTGTGGATATCCGTCTGCAGGATGATCGGAAAAATCTTATAAAGCTGCAGGATATCGTCGTGATTGTGCAGTAAAATTTTGCGGCGCAGCTCGTTTTTTTCTGTCTCGTCAAAGGCGCTTTCGAAGGCGCGGTAGAGGGCAATGCTCTCTTTGCCGTCAATCTCGTCGCCGCGCCCCGGCGCCAGCCCCATATAGGCCTCCACGGATTTTTGCTTGAGACTCGGCAGGAGATTGCGGATCTCGCTGTGTCCGTTCAGGCAGAGATAGAGATCTAAATTGTACGGACGCAGGCGACGCTCGGCAAGATCGAGCCGCTGTGCGCGTTTGGTGATAAACGGCAGATCAAAATGCTTGCCGTTATAGGTCAGGATATAGTCAAAACCGTTCAGATCGGTGAAGAGCTTAGTCAGAAGCTGCTTTTCCTCGCGTACAGATTCAGCGAAGTACTGCCGCATCACGCAGCTGCCGTCCGGCGCGACCTTCATCAAGCCTGCCAGCACACATTCGGTACGGTCCGGAGAGAGCCCCATGGTTTCGATATCAAAAATGCCAAGGCGCATTCCCGCAAAATATTGTTCGAGAATGCGCGAGGAGAAATAGGGTGCCCGGTGGCGGTATTCGTAAACTTTCATGGCAGTGCGCTCCTTCCTGCGTTTGCCTTACCCGGACATGCGATTTTTGGGATCTTTTGTCCGATATCCGGGCAGAGGTATTTTCGATCTGAAAACAAAATAGACTGCAGGGGAGCAGTCTACTTTGTTCAAAAGGGGTATTTTGGATTTGAGATTATGAGGTTATCAGGGGGGATAACCACAATGCTATTATAGAAAATTTTCGGGAACATTGCAAGTGTTTTCTTAAAAAAATGTGAAAAAAATGTGAAAAATCTTGTTTATTGTGCGAAAAATAGAAGAACTTGCAGAACGAAACCTTACTAAAACATAAAAAGAATCGTTTATAATGTCTTGTGTAAACAGTTCTGCCACAGACGGCAGGCAGTGTGTATTCAATGCACGAATGAAAAAGAAACCATCATAGGAGGGACAACAACCATGGAAATCTTAAAAGTATCAGCAAAATCAAATCCGAATTCTGTAGCAGGTGCACTGGCAGGTGTCATGAGAGAAAAGGGCGGTGCAGAGATTCAGGCGATCGGCGCGGGCGCGCTCAACCAGGCCATCAAATCAGTTGCGATTGCGCGGGGCTTCGTCGCGCCCGGCGGCATTGATCTGGTCTGCGTACCGGCCTTTACCGATATTCAAATCGAGGGGGAGGAACGAACAGCCATCAAACTGATTGTGGAACCGCGATAAGAGACAGATTGGGGGCTGTCGCACAGTTGATGGAATTCATCGACCGAAGCGGCAGCTCTTTTGCTTTGATTATGAGACAAAAGCCCTTGCAAATCCACACTTGCAAGGGCTTTTGTGGTATAATGGTTGTGATGAATAACCTAAATACCACTATCAAACACTATACATCAAATGAGAAATGTTTTCAACTTCAAATTCCGATGAATTTTGAATTCATCATTCCGGACAATGACAGCGTGCGATTACTGAGTCAGTTTGTAGAGGAGATGGATCTGACTTGTCTTTACGATACTTACAGTATCTTGAAAGAAAATCAAGTAACACCACGCCAAATGTTGAAAATTCTTCTCTATGCATACCTGGACACCAAATATGCCTCGAGAGTCATCGAAACTGCTTGCAAGCGGGATGTCAACTACATGTATCTATTAGAGGGAAACCCTGCGCCGGATCACGCCACGATCGCCAGATTTCGCAGTCTGCACTTTGCTCCTTGCGCAAAGGTGATCCTTACTCAGTGCACACAATTACTCTATGAACTGGGAGAGATTTCAGGAAAAAACATTTTCATCGACGGAACAAAGATTGAAGCCAACGCAAACAAATATACCTTTGTTTGGAAACGAGCTGTCACCAAGCAGCAGGAAAAACTTGGACAAAAGGCGGCAGCACTTGTGCAGGAATGTGTGGAAATGTACGATTTAAAGCCTGTTTGGAGAGGCAGAGTAAAAATCAAAACACTCAAGAAACTGCGTAAACAGCTCTATGTCATAAAGGAACAGGAAAACATTCCATTTGTATCCGGTATCGGAAAGCGAAAATCTACATTGCAAAAACAGATTGAGAAACTCACTCATTTCTTGGAAAAAGCAAAGGAATACAACCAAAAGATTTATCGCTGCGGAAAGCGAAACAGCTATTCGAAAACAGATCCGGATGCAACCTTCATGCGCATGAAAGAAGATGCGATGAAAAACGGTCAGCTGAAACCGGCATACAATCTGCAGCATGGTGTAGATGCGGATTATGTCGTATGGCTGCAGACCTTACCCAATCCAACGGATACCCCGACGCTTATTCCTTTTTTGGAAGATATGCGAGAGCAGCTTCCGTTTACATATCAAAACATTGTAGCAGATGCCGGATATGAAAGTGAAGAAAATTACAGCTATCTGAAGACACACGGGCAGCTTGCATATATCAAGCCTGCGAACTATGAAATTTCCAAGACCAGAAAGTATCAAAACGACATCGCTAATCGTGAGAATATGGTTTATGAAAAAGAAAAGGATTGCTACTACTGCAGTCAGGGAAAAGTCCTTAAGGCCATCGGCACAAAGGCAAGGAAGACGGCAAGCGGGTATGTTTCAGAGAAAACACTCTATTGTTGCGAGGAGTGTACAGATTGTCCTGTAAAAAGCAGCTGCATCAAGGGAAATCATTGGAAAATACCGGAGAAGGAGCGGTACAAAACCTTAGAGGTTGCAAGAAAATTCGAAGAACAGCGCGCAGAATCGCTGGCGCGCATCACCAGTAAACAGGGAATCCTATTGCGAATCAATCGCAGCATCCAGGCGGAAGGCAGTTTTTCAGCCTTAAAATGGGATAGAGGGTTCAAAAGATTTCTTTGTCGTGGAGAGGGCAATGTTTATGCGGAGTGTGTGCTTTTAGCCGTTTCACATAACATCGGCAAACTGCACAGCAAAATCCAAAGCGGGAAGACGGGAAGCTATCTCCACTGCGAAAACAAAGTCGCATAAAAAAGAGCTCGAATGTGTGGGGCTGTGAAGCCCTTGTTTGTGTTACCATTTTATTTTTTGCGTCTTCTGCAAGGATGGAAATCTCTAAATCAAAGCAAAAGAGCTGCCGCTTCGGTCGATGAATTCCATCAACTGTGCGACAGCCCCTGTTTTTTTTGACTGTTTGCAGTAATATTTTGTATTCTTGCTTTTTAGAATCGCCGTTATGGTGTATAAATGATTAGTGGCAACCGTTCGTGCACCGTTCAGGCGATGCCGTAGGGATGATGTCAGCATGCCTGCATCGGCGCCTTGAGAATATGGAGACAGAAATAATGGAGAGAGAAAAGCAAAGTGCAAGATGGAAAATCGTCGGCATGATCGCGAGAAGATCGTTGATGCTGATTTTGATTGTCGTGGTATTCCTGATGATGCTGCAGATCAGTTATCTGCAGGGAACGGCAAGAGTCATCAATTATGCGGGGATCGTCAGAGGTGCGACGCAGAGAGCGGTAAAGCTTGAAATTGCAGAACATCAAAACGATGCATTATCGGAGCGTCTGGACAGTATTTTAACCGAACTCAAATCCGGAGAGGGCAGCAATCAACTCGTCAGCCTGCAAGATAAGGAATATCAGCACCATTTAGATGTGCAAATCGCATATTGGGAAGAATTAAAAAAAGAGATTGAAAAAGTGAGACGTTACGGATATGAGCACACGGAAATCATCGAGATGAGCGAAGCTTATTTCGAACTGGCAGATCAGACTGTTTCGGCCGCCGAGCATTACTCTGAGAAAATCGCACAGCATATCAGAACATTGGAAATCATCTCTGCCGTTGATATGCTACTGCTGCTTTTGATGATGGTGCGGAGCACGATGGTTTCGGTCAGAATCAGCAGGATGAATAAGCAATTAGAAAAGAAAGCCTATTTGGATCTGCATACCGGATTGCCGAACAAGGGCAGCTGCGAAAAATTTTTTGGTGATGCACAGCTGCTGCAAAACCCGACGGCAGTGATCGTTTATGATTTGAATGACTTAAAGCTTGTCAATGATACACAGGGGCATGTGTCCGGAGATCAGTACATTTTGAATTTTGCTCGTCTTTTAAGAGCGTCGATTCCGCACAGCGATTTTGTCGGAAGGTATGGCGGAGATGAATTTATGGCAGTCATCTACGATGCTTCGGACGAGAAACTGCAAGCGCTTCAAACAAGGCTTGCCGAAACCGTCGAACAATGGAATGCATCGCATCGTGGAGACGGCAGGGTTGCGTTAAGCTATGCATCCGGTTGGGCGTTTTCCGGAAATTGTAGGCAGTGTACCTTTGTGGATTTGTTTAATCTGGCAGATAAAAATATGTATAAAAATAAGATGGCAGGCAAAGCGGAAAGGGGAAAGGAACAGTAGGCAAAGGAGAAGCTTAATTTTTTGTGGATTTTCTTTGAAATCTATGATAAACTTATATAGTTATACACAAAGACAAATAGGAGAAGACAATCATGGAGAGAGAAAATCTAAAGTCGAGAATGGGTTTCATCCTGCTCTCAGCAGGCTGTGCCATCGGCATCGGCAATGTGTGGAAATTTCCATATATGGCAGGGCAAGGAGGCGGAGGCGCCTTTGTGCTGTGCTACGTTTTATTTTTGGTCATCCTCGGTCTGCCGATCATGACCACGGAATTCGCGGTCGGCCGCGGCAGCGGCAAGAGCCCGGTCAGAGCCTATCAGGCGCTGGAGAAGCCGGGACAAAAATGGCATATACACGGCTACTTCACCTTAATCGGCTGCTACCTGCTGATGATGTTCTATACGACAGTTGCAGGCTGGATGCTGCACTATTTCTATCTGACCGCGGCAGGAAAGTTTGCAGGACAAAACGCAGAGCAGATCGCGGGCGGTTTCGGTGAAATGCTGGCGAATCCAAAGGTGATGATGTTCTGGATGGTGTTCGTGGTCGCCCTGTGCATTTTCGTCTGTGCCAGAGGTCTGCAGAACGGTCTGGAAAAGGTCACCAAGGTGATGATGATCGCGCTGCTTGCCATCATGGTAGTGCTGGCTGTCAACAGCCTGACGATGCCGGGCGCTGCGGAAGGATTGAAATTCTATCTGGTGCCTGACTTCGCGCGTATGAAAGAGGTCGGCATCATCAACACGCTGGTCGGCGCGATGAATCAGGCGTTCTTCACCCTGAGCCTGGGCATCGGCGCGATGTCCATCTTCGGCAGCTATATCGGCAAAGAGCATGCGCTGCTGGGCGAATCGGTGCGCATTGTGATTTTGGATACCTTTGTCGCGGTCACAGCGGGTCTGATCATTTTCCCGGCGTGCTTTACCTACGGCGTGGATCAAACCTCCGGACCGAGTTTGATTTTTATCACCCTGCCGAATATCTTCGCACATATGGCGATGGGTCGCTTGTGGGGCAGTCTGTTCTTCTTGTTCATGTCCTTTGCAGCCTTATCGACGGTACTGGCTGTTTTTGAAAATATCATTTGCTGCGGTATGGAGTTAACAGGCTGCTCGCGGATGAAGTCCAGCATGGTGAATTTCGTACTGATCACCCTGCTGTCCATCCCTTGCGTTCTTGGCTACAATGTTTGGAGCTGGGACGGCTTCGCGATCTTTGGCGGCGCGGTGCTGGATTTTGAGGACTTTTTGGTCAGCAACCTGTTCCTGCCGTTGGGTTCTCTGGTCTATCTGCTCTTCTGCGTCAGTCGCCGGGGCTGGGGCTGGGAGCATTATAAAAAAGAAGTGAATACCGGACATGGTCTGAAGGTGCACGACTGGATGCGCGGCTATCTGACCTATGGACTGCCGACGATCGTGCTGTTCATCTTTGCTTTCGGTATTTATGATAAATTCTTTTAACCTTCCGTACGAAAGGTTTTGAAAATCGCGCGGCGGCAGCTGCCGGTTTGAAACGCGATTGGAAAGGAATGCGTATGCGTAAAAAAATAATGATATTGGTTTTGACGATGGTGCTCACGCTGAGCAGTACTGCCTTTGCGCACGCTGCACAGCCGGGCGGTGAGACGGTCGCGCAGGCTGCGGCTGCAGCGCCGGGCGGCGGTGGAGCAGGCAGTGTAAACGGTACAGAAAGTACCAATGGCGCAGGCAGCACAGATCGTGCGAACGGTGCAGACGGCGCGCTTCCTGCAGGTTCCGGTGAGAATGTGCAGACAGGAGAGCCGACTGCAGCGCCTGCACCTGCAGAGAACGAAAACGAGCAGACAGCGGATGAAAACGCGCAAGACGCGCAGCAGAATACAGAAACAAGCGACGACGCGAAAGCTGACGTTAAAAAAGAAACCAAGACGAAACAAGTATCCAAATACCAAAAAGGACTTGCTGCTTACATGCGCAGTAAGAATCCGAAACTCAGCAAGAGCTGGTCGACCAAGCTGGCGGGCTATTTCATCAAATCGGGCAAAAAAAACAAGATCGACCCGAAGGTCTTGATGGCGCTGGCGCAGCGCGAAAGCAATTTCCGCGCCAAGGCAAGCAGCAAATACGGCTACAAGGGCATGATGCAGTGCACTTCATCCTTTGCCAAAGCCTATGGATACAAGGCGAGGGATCTGTATCAGGCGGATGTCAGCATTGAGATCGCAGCCAGATATTTGCGTTCGATGAAAAACAAGCATGAGACCTACAGCAAAGCGATTGCCTGTTATGTCTGCGGCAGCGGCGCAGTGGCCAAGGGGATACACTCTCGCGAGCCGGGCAGGTCAGTTATGAAAACACGAAGCAAGATCCAGACCTTCCTGGAAGATAAGAATTACGTATAAAGTACGTATCAAGGACAGTCCGAAAGTAAGTACAACGGGAAAACACATATGATATTTGAAGAAAAGACCCTAAAAAGTGAAAGAATTTATGAAGGCACGATCCTCAATCTTCGCAGAGATGAGGTGACAGTGCTGCATGGAACCTCCTATCGGGAAATTGTCGAGCATAACGGCGGCGCAGTGCTGGCGGCGCTCACCGACGAAGGCAAAATGGTGATGGTCAGACAGTTCCGCAAACCCGCAGAACGTGTGATGCTCGAAGTGCCCGCAGGCAAAATCGATCCGGGTGAGAAACCGGAGGAAACGGCAAAGCGCGAACTGGCAGAGGAAACGGGCTATCGCGCCCGCCAGGTGCAGTATCTGACGGAATTTTATCCGTCTGTCGGATATGCGGAAGAGGTTTTATACCTTTACCTTTGTACCGGCTTGACGCCCGGAGAGACCAACTTCGATGAAAACGAAGCCATCGATATCGAAGCATATCCGGTCGAAGTGCTGCATCATATGGTGATGCGCGGGGAAATCCACGACGCAAAGACCATCATCGCGATCCTGATGGTACGAGAGCTTATGACAGAAGGCAAACTTCAGGTAAAAAAGAAATAAGGTAGAGGCACAGTCCGCATAGACAGACGAGCGTATAGTGGCGAAGCATACTTTTGTCCGGTTTCTGTCTGTTTCCTATGCGGATTTTGTGTGCTCGGCAATTCGTGTTCCACTGCAGTGCTGTTTCAGCGGCATATGCGCATAAGAGACACAGCAGCGGCAGCTGTATCAACTTTCCAAAAAACAGCGTGAGCGCGATTTGCCGGATTCCGGCAAGGCCGAGTGTCTCAAACGTCATGGAGGCGGTGAAGCCTAAGCTGAATCCCTTTGCGAAAATGAGCGGTGGAAAACAAAGCAAAAGAGGCGGTGCGAAAGGAACAACCAGAAGAAGAACGGCAATGGTAATCGCTTTTAGACATATTTGACGCAGGAAATACGGAAATACATTGAGCATTTCCTGCGGTGTAGTCAAGAAGAGGTTTAGCGTTTCTGCAAGAGACGCTTTTCCTGCGCCATATAGGAAGACTTCAAAAAAGGAGCCGCTTGCGATACCTACAGCAAGCAGGAACAAAAAGATAAAAAACCATTGTAATGTGCGCCGCATAAACTTTCTCTCCTCGTGGGGCTTTCTTTACGTTCGAAGCCTTGTATATGATATTGTATGCGGAGGCGTGCGAAGACTTTCCTAAAAATAAAACCTGCAGTTTGAGACCAAGCGGCTGCGCTTTGAGAATTTCCAAAATAGCTGTGATTTCTCTTGTTTCCGCATCATTCTATTTTACAAAAATATTGCACGAAGCTATCGTAGAAAGGAGACAAGGACTCGAAAGAGTCGAAGCATATATGCTGAAAGAACTATTTGACATTTATTTTACTTCACTGAAAGTTGGCGCCATGACCTTCGGCGGGGGCTATGCCATGCTTCCGATTTTGCAGAAAGAAGTGGTTGAAAAAAAGGATTGGAACACAGAAGAAGAAATTTTGGACTACTACGCGCTGGCACAATGCCTGCCGGGCATCATCATGGTAAATACCCTTGGATTCGTCGGACAGAAGCGGAAAGGTACCGTTGGTGCAATCGTTAGCGGATTGGGTGCAATTACGCCGCCGCTGATTATCATTACGATCATTGCAGCGCTTTTGACCGCTTTCGCGGATGTCGCTGCGGTTCAGAACGCATTTGCGGGCATTCGCGTATGCGTTTGCGTACTGATTTTTAATTCGATTCTGAAGCTTTGGAAAAGTTCTATGGTAGATAAAAAATGCCTGGCGATTTTCCTGCTTGTTGCAGTAGGGTCGTATTTTATAGATTTAAGCCCGATTCTTTTTGTGGTGGGTTCCGGTATTTTAGGAATCCTCATTCAGATTGCAGGAAGGAGGAAGGCAAAATGATATTACTTCGCCTGTTTTTTGAATTCTTCAAAATTGGATTGTTTTCTGTTGGCGGCGGAATGGCGACTTTACCATTCTTATATGATATGGCAGATAAGACCGGTTGGTTTGATTACGCGCAGATCGCAGATATGCTTGCGGTTTCTGAATCCACGCCGGGTCCGATCGGAATCAACATGGCTACCTATGTCGGCTATACAACCGCAGGCATTCCGGGCGCGCTGGTAGCGAGTGTTGGGATTATCGTTCCCGGCATTGCGCTGGTTTTGCTCATCACTGCGATCTTAGATAAATTTCGCAATAACATCTATGTGGAAGGCGCGTTTTACGGATTACGGCCTGCTTCTGTGGGATTGATTACGGCAGCCGGCGTCTTGGTTGTAAAAATTTCTCTCTTAAACGTAGACTTATTTCATCAGACAAATGCCTTAGCCGATTTGTTTCAGTGGAAGGCTGTCGCCCTTGCTGCGCTACTGTTGGTGCTGACGCGGTATATAAAGAAGACAAAGGGACTTCACCCTGTATATTTTATTGTTTTCTCCGCGGTCATCGGCATCCTTTTTGGATTTGCTGGCGTATAGTGTGAGTGATAAATCCGACTTTTATTTGAGGAAAACTCAGACAGAAGCCGGATTTACTTTTGTATAGAAGGAATTATATGGAAAGAAATGAAAAAATACTTTTTCCCATTGAAATTTTTGGACAGGGGTATTATACTTGAATAGCTTAGATGCAAAGGAGAAAAGGAAAAGAAGGGAAACCAAGGATGATTTTGGAAACATATGCCGCGTATTTAACAACTGAAAAGAAAATGACAGAAAATACAAGACAGGCATATCTGCGTGACCTGAAGCATTTTACAACCTTTGCGGCAGCCAGGGGCATCGCAGATCCGGCGGACGTCAGCAGTACGGATGTGCTGGCTTATCTGATGGAGCTCAAGACCGGCGGACGTTCCAAGTCGACGGTCAACCGCAAGCTGGCATCGCTAAGGACCTATTATCAATATCTGCTGCGCATCCATGCAATCGCGGAGAACCCGACGGAAGCAATCAAATCACCGCGTGTCGAGAAAAAAGAGATTCAATATCTGATGCCGGAGGAGATCGAGCAGCTTTTGGAGCTGCCGGACGATACGACCAAGGGCAAGCGTGACCGCGCGATTTTGGAGCTGTTGTACGCGACAGGCATTCGCGCCAGCGAGCTGATTGAAATGCAGCTGGATGACATTAACGTACGCATGGGTTTCGTCAAATGCGCCGGAACGCATGGCAGCGCGCGCATCATTCCCATCGGCAGACCCTGCAGACGGGCGATGGATACCTACATAGCCGAAGTCAGAGCGTTGCTGTTAAAAGGGCAGGAGAGCGAAATGCTGTTCCTGAATTATGCTGGAAAGCCGTTTACCCGACAGGGCCTTTGGAAGATCCTGAAGGAATACGGTGAGACAGCGGGCTTCGACATTCCGTTGACCCCGCAGGTCATCCGCAATTCGTTTGCGGTGCACATGCTGCAGAACGGTGCAGATGTCAAGTCGCTGCAGGAGCTCATGGGGCATGAGGATATTTCGGCAACACAGGCGTACTTAGCGGTGGTCAAAAATCGGATCAAAGACGTTTACGACAAAACGCATCCGCGCGCATAAATCAATACAGCTGTTTGCATTTTCGGAGAAGCGGTTCATGTAAACAGTTTCTGAGGAATGAACCCGCGGGCTGAGCAAAGAGCGGCTTGTCCTGCGGTTCAGAATATATTATTATTACAAAAGCGTTGCACCCGCACAGGCGGGGCAACAGCGGAAAAGGAGTTTTTGAAATGGAAAAAAATCTTAGCTCACGCACGCAACAGATGGTACAATTGGCTATACTTGTTGCAATCATGTTGATCTTCGCGTACACGCCACTCGGCTATTTGAAAGTCGGCGCTATCGAAATCACCTTCATGGTGCTTCCGGTTGCAATCGGTGCGATTCTTTTGGGACCGGTATGCGGAGCGATTCTCGGTGGACTCTTCGGACTGACCAGCTTCATTCAATGCTTTGGAGCTTCACCGTTCGGTGCGCTGCTTCTGAGCTTGAATCCGATCGCCACATTTATCACCTGTATGGTACCGCGTATCTTATGCGGCTGGCTTTCCGGCTTGATTTTTCAGGCATTGCATAAGAAAGAAAATATGAAAACCGCGTCCTATTTTATCGCTTCACTTGCAACGGCGTTGTTGAATACGATCTTCTTTATTCTCTGCATTGTGATTTTCTTCTGGTTTGATGGAACGTTCCTGTCTACCATGAACAGCTGGGCACTGCCGACCGACGGTTTGTGGGTATTTTTTGTAGCATTTGTCGGCGTAAACGGTCTGGTGGAAGCTATCGTAAACTGTCTTGCAGCGGGAACGGTCTCCAAAATCGTATCTAAAGCTATTCGGCTGTAAAAACGGATAGCAAATTAGAACATTTTATGAATTTGAGCAAAAAAAGCTTGCATGGAAAAGCAAGATGTGCTAAACTATAACAGTTATTACGGGCGGTCCTCTGGACAACTCTCGCGCCGCATCACGTTATGCGACGGAGCCACGAACGTCTTGGAGGGAAGGAGGAATGAACATGGATTTAATGAAATCAATTACTCAGGAATACGAAAAAACTGAAATCCCTGCTTTTGGTGTGGGTGACACTGTCAAGGTTCACATCAAAATTAAAGAAGGAAACAGAGAAAGAATTCAGGTGTTTGAAGGCTTTGTTCTCAAAAGACAAAACGGCGGCATCAGCGAAACTTTCACAGTCAGAAAGCTTTCTTCCGGTATCGGTGTGGAAAAGACTTTCCCGCTGCACTCACCGAAGATCGAAAAGATCGAAGTCGTAAGAAGAGGCGCGGTAAGAAGAGCGAAACTGAACTACATGCGTGAAAGAACAGGTAAGGCTGCAAAAATTAAAACGAAAGAATAGTTTTGGAGGGGAATCTTTGCGATTCCCTTTTTTTATCTTAGAGCCATGAGGGGGGAGAAAAGCATGATGGAACATATCAACTGGTATCCGGGGCATATGAAAAAGACCAGAGAGCTGATCGCGGAGAATCTGAAAATGGTCGATATCGTCATCGAAGTCATCGATGCCCGTATTCCCGTTTCCAGCAGGAATCCAATCATCGATGAGCTTGTCAAAAGCAAAAGACGTCTGATCATTCTCAACAAAAGCGATCTTTCCGATCCAAAGGCAAATGAGGCATGGGCAGAGACCTTCAAAAAACAAGGCAATTTGGTCCTGACCATGAACTGTATGACCGGAATCGGTGTGGGTCAGCTTTACAAGCTGCTCAGCCGTCTGCAGGACGAAAAAAACGAAGGACAGTTCCGCAAAAAATCCCTGCGCATGATGATCGTCGGTGTGCCGAATGTCGGCAAGTCCTCCCTCATCAACCGCATGACCGGCAAGAAAAGCGCCAAGACCGGAGACCGTCCCGGCGTCACCAAGGGAAAACAGTGGCTCGGACTTGAAAACGGCATGCAGCTTTTAGATACCCCGGGTATTTTGTGGCCGAAATTTGAAGATCCGCAGGTGGGCTTAAATCTGGCCTTTTGCGGCTCCATCAAGGATGAAATTCTGGACACCGCGAGTCTGGCGCTCGAACTGATTAAGGTACTGCAGCGAGACTATCCGCAGCTGCTCAGGGAGCGCTATAAGCTGGACGAACTGGACGAGGACGCGCTGGTGAACATGGAGGCCATCGCTGCCAAACGGGGGTTCATCCTGCCGGGCAAGCGCATCGACTATGAGCGCTGTGCCCGTACCCTGCTGGACGAGTTCCGCGGCGGCAAGATCGGCAATATCACATTGGAAAAGGTGCAGGCATGACAAAGCAGGAGAGAGAGCAGTTTCTCAGAGAAAAGCTGCAGACGATGCAGATCTATGAGCGGGACCTGCGCGCGGCAGGCAAGCGCTATATCGCAGGTGTCGATGAGGTCGGACGCGGTCCGCTGGCAGGTCCGGTCGTGGCGGCCTGTGTAATCCTGCCGGAAGATTTTGACGTTCTGGGTGTGGATGATTCCAAAAAGCTCTCCGAAAAGAAGCGGGAGCAGCTTTATGATGCGATTCTGTCCGAGGCGCTTGCCTGTGGTATCGGCATGCAGGATAACGCAAGCATTGACGAAATCAATATTTTAGAAGCTACCAAAGAGGCCATGCGATGTGCTATCCTAGAAGCAGAGCAGGCTTTGCGTGCAAAGACGGGCTGCGGTATCGACCATATTCTCATCGATGCGCTGACCCTGCGCGAAGTTGCGATTCCACAGACCGGTATTGTCAAAGGCGATGGCGCGAGCCTTTCCATTGCTGCAGCTTCCATTCTTGCCAAGGTAACCAGAGACCGGATGATGATCGAGTACGACAGCATCTATCCTGGCTATGCCTTCGCGAAGAACAAGGGCTACGGCACCAAGGCGCATTATGAGGGACTGCAGGCACAAGGGATGACCCCGATTCATAGAAGAAGTTTTTTGAAAAATTTAAAATAAAAAGAATCAGTTGCCACCATGAGAAGAGAATAGGAGTTAAAAATGGAATTCAAGAGCGACATTCAGATTGCACAAGAAACAGCTATGACAAACATCAGTGCGCTTGCGGCACAGGCAGGCATTGATGAACAGTATCTGGAGCTGTACGGCAAGTACAAGGCAAAAATTGATTACAAACTGTTAAAGGACAAGGCTGACGTGCCGGACGGCAAGCTGGTGCTGGTGACTGCGATCTCGCCGACCCCTGCGGGCGAGGGCAAGACGACGACAACTGTCGGACTGGCGGATGCGCTGCACAAGCTGGGTAAGAATGTTTTCGCGGCGCTGCGCGAACCATCTCTCGGTCCGGTATTCGGCATTAAGGGCGGCGCGGCTGGTGGCGGCTACGCACAGGTCGTACCGATGGAGGACATCAATCTGCACTTCACCGGCGATATGCACGCGATCGGCATTGCCAACAATCTGATTGCAGCCTGTCTGGACAATCATATTCAGCAGGGCAACCGTCTCGGCATTGACGTGAAAAAGATTACTTGGAAGCGTGTCGTTGATATGAACGACAGACAGCTCCGTGAGATCGTCGATGGTCTCGGCGGCCGCACACAGGGCGTACCGCGCGAGGACGGTTTTGAGATCACAGTTGCCAGTGAGATCATGGCGATTTTGTGCCTGTCCAAGGATATTTTGGATTTGAAGGATAAGGTGGCAGCCATCATCGTCGGCTATACCTATGATGATAAACCGGTGACTGTCGCGGATCTGAAGATTCAGGGTGCAGTCGCTGCAGTCCTGAAAGACGCGCTCAAACCGAATCTGGCACAGACGCTGGAGCATACACCGGCATTCATCCATGGCGGACCGTTCGCAAATATCGCCCATGGCTGCAATTCCATCATGGCGACCAGAATGGCGCTGAAGCTGGCAGACATCGTGGTCACAGAGGCAGGATTTGCGGCAGATCTGGGCGCTGAAAAATTCGTTGATATCAAATGCCGCAAGGCGGGTCTGCACCCGTCGGCGGCGGTCGTTGTCGCGACGGTCAGAGCGCTGAAATATCATGGCGGCGTTGCCAAGGAAAACCTAAACCACGAAAATCTCGAGGCACTGGCTAAGGGTCTGCCGAACTTGCTGCAGCATGTCGAAAATGTCACGCGCAATTTTGGTCTCCCATGTGTTGTCGCGATTAACCGCTTTCCGACCGATACCGAGGCGGAGCTTGCGCTGGTCAGAGAAAAATGCAAAGAGCTCGGCGTTAACGTGGCGCTCTCCGAAGTATGGGGCAAAGGCGGTGCCGGCGGCATCGAGCTGGCGGAGGAAGTGCTGCGTCTGGTCGAAGGAGAGAACAATTTCCACTTTGTCTATGAAGATGACTTATCCCTCAAAGATAAGATCGAAGCGGTCGCATCTAAAATCTATCGCGCCGACGGCGTGACCTTTACCACCGCTGCGAAAAAGCAGCTTGAGACCATCGAAGGACTCGGATTCGGCAAGCTGCCTGTCTGCATGGCAAAGACGCAGTACAGCTTTTCGGACGATCCGACGCTGCTGGGCGCACCGAGAGGCTTCCAAATCACCATCAAGGACGTCAAGGTCTGCTCCGGCGCGGGCTTCGTCGTTGCCAGAACCGGCGACATCATGACCATGCCGGGTCTGCCGAAGATTCCGGCGGCTGAGAAGATCGACGTTGACGAAAACGGCGTTATCACCGGACTGTTCTAGGCATAATAAAAACAGTTTGCATATTTTTTTCACGCTCGCAATAGAATGTAGAAACATGGAAACGAGCGGGAGGAAAAGATGGAAAGTAATGTAGCGGAACTTTGCGGGGTCGTGCTTTCGGACCTGGAATTCAGCCATAAGACATATGGTGAGATTTTTTATACATTCGTGCTTGGCATCGAGCGCCGCAGCGGTTATATCGATGAGATCAATATCATGATCTCCGAACGGCTGATTTTCGACCACACGCCGCGGGTGAAGGACTTCGTGGAGATCAAGGGACAGATCAGGACGTACAATGAGGTCGTGGAGAGCCGGAACAAACTGCATGTCGTAGTATTCGCAAAAGAGATTTTCTTCAGTGAAAATTTCGGCTATAACGAAAACTATATTTATCTGGAGGGGTTCCTCTGCAAGCCGCCGCTACGCCGGACTTCGCCGATGGGCAGGGAGATTTGTGACCTGATGCTGGCGGTCAACCGCATGTACAATAAGTCCGACTATATCCCTTGCATTGCTTGGGGCAGGAACGCCGCGTACGCAGAGAGCCTCGATGTCGGTACGAAGCTGATGCTGGAGGGCAGACTGCAGAGCAGAGAGTACAAAAAGAAGCTGGACGACGGCAGCGCCGAGGTGCGCAAGGCGTTTGAGGTCTCCATCGTCAAACTGGAAGAAGCGTAGGGCAGGAGAGACGCCTGCTTTGTGAAATCGCCTCAGCAGGGCATTTTGTGGCTTGCGGGGCGATTTGTTTTGTGATAAAATATTTTTATTATGCAATGCAGTCTGTCAACTGATGGGATGCAGACACGAGCAGAGCGGCAAATAGAAAATTGGAGGGAAACAAACATGTTCGATGTGAACGGAAAAGACAACAGCACTTACAATGTCGATAATTTTGAGTTTATCAAAAAGACATCACCGATCGTGGGCGGATTGATCGAAAAGGAATATAACCGTCAAAAAAACAACGTGGAGCTCATCGCTTCCGAAAACTACTGCTCAGAGGCGGTTCTCGCGGCGTGCGGCAGTTGTCTCTCGTGGAAATACGCGGAGGGCTATCCTTACGTGCGTACCTCCGGCAATACGAGCCGTTACTATGGCGGAACAGAGTTTGTAGATGAGCTCGAGGAATATTGCTGTGATATGTGGAGAAAGGTATTCGACACCGACTACCACGTCAATGTACAGCCGCACAGTGGTTCTCAGGCGAATTTCGCGGCGTACAAGGCGATTTTGCAGCCGGGAGATACGATCCTTTCCTTGAGTCTGGATAATGGCGGACATTTGACACATGGATCGTCTGTCAACTTCAGCGGTAAATTATACAATATGGTATTCTACGATGTGGACGAAAGAGGCTACATCGATATGCAGGATGTGCGCAAAAAAGCGCTGGCGTGCAGACCGCAGATGATCCTGACCGGCGCTTCTGCTTATTCCAGAACGATTGATTTTGCGGCGTTCGCGGAGATCGCGAAGGAGGTCGGCGCTTACTTTGTTGTCGATATGGCGCATATCGCGGGACTGGTCGCCGGCGGTGCGCATCCGTCTCCGTTTGGGCATGCGGATATCATTACAACCACGACGCACAAGACGCTCAGAGGTCCGCGCGGCGGCTTGATCTTCGCAAGACCGGAGTTGGCTAAAAAGATCGACAGCGCGGTGTTCCCTTATGCGCAGGGCGGCCCGCTGGAGCATGTCATCGCCGGTAAGGCCGTCTGCGCAGAGGAAGCGCTGCAGCCGGAATACAAGGAATATGTACATCAGGTCGTTAAGAACTGCAAGGCATTATCCGACGAGTTCATCAAATTGGGCTACAAGATCGTGACCGGCGGCACAGACAACCATCTGATTCTGCTCGATTTGTCCGACGAGCCGTTCAGCGGCAGAGTCCTGCAGGAGGAGTGTGACAAGGTCGGCATCACGCTGAATAAGAACTGCGTGCCTTGTGAAAAACGTACCCCGAAGGAGACCTCCGGCGTTCGTATCGGTACCGCCCCGATGACCACCAGAGGCTACAAGGAAGAGGATTTCGTCAAAGTCGTCCACAGAATCGATGAGGTTATCCAAAGACTCAGAGCCGAAGGTAAGGACGCTGAATAGAGAAGGACAAAAGTGCGCATAACGAAATCAGAGATTTCTATGCGCACATGGCGCTCA
>OGHJ01000878.1_pt1 | contig 38813 bp, 32 predicted proteins | sample 1571351 | NCBI WGS metagenome assembly OGHJ01 (sample SAMEA2582037, study PRJEB24529) | metagenome | biome: Human gut stool | place: China | collected 2011 | reverse complement strand
CATTTTTACGGTATGGATTTTGTGGAGGCGGTGAAATATCTGCTTGACGGTGAGGAGGGAGCGGAGTTTGTTCAGGCAAGCCGAACTCCCGAACCAAAGCTGCCGTTTGTTCCTCCGAAACTGTCAAAGAATATGCACAGAACATTTGCGTATTTAATTAAAACAAGAAAAATTGATGCGGATATTGTTCAACATTTTGTCAATGAAAAGAAAATCCTTGAAACTGAAGAATATCACAATACTGCATTCTGCGGTTATGATGAAAAAGGCGAGATGAAACAAATGCACCTGAGAAGTACACTGCCCGGAAACAGATTTTTTATGGATATAGACGGCAGCGATAAACAGTATTATTTCAGGCACATCGGGACAAACAGCGATGTCTATGTGTTTGAGGCGCCGATAGATATGCTCTCATACATAACAATGAATAAGGAAAATTGGCAGGTGAGCAGTTATGTGTGCCTCGGCGGCGTTGCGATAGACGCACTTAAAAATGTGCTGAATACTAATGAGCAGATATCAAAGGTTTATATGTGTGTTGACAGAGATGATGCCGGGGATAAAACTGTCAAAAGAATAGGCGATGAGCTTAATGAAATGGGCTACGAATGGGAGCGGATATTCCCTGAAAATAAAGACTGGAACGAAGATCTTACAGCAGGGAGTGAACAAACAGAAAATTTTGAATTGACAATGTGAAGGGAGATGACAGAGTGAATAATTCAGTAACAATGCTTATTATTATGGGAGCGGTTATGTTTGCGGTTATAGGGATACTGACAGTGGTATCAAATATCTACAGCCTTAATAATATCAAGAACAAAAGAGTCGGACACGGACAGCACGGTAACGCCCGATTTGCCACCGAGAAAGAGGTTAAAAAGATATACAGGCTCGTACCCTATGAGCCGAAAAAATGGCGAAATACGCAAGGTAACGGCGAGCTTCCGCAGGGAACGGTGGTCGGTATGCGAAAGCAAGGTGGCAAGCTGTGTGCGGTTGTCGATCCCGGTGATGTTCATACAATGATGATAGGCGCGGCAGGTGTCGGTAAAACTGCGTGTTTTTTATATCCGAACCTCGAATATGCGTGTGCAAGCGGAATGAGCTTTCTTTCAACCGATACCAAAGGCGACCTCGCAAGAAACTACGGCAATGTATGCAAGCAATACGGATATAATGTTGCGGTTATAGATTTGAGAAATCCGGTGCAGAGCGACACATTCAATATGCTTTCTATGGTGAATAAATATATGGACGCATACCGTGAAACAAGAGAGCTTTCCGATAAAGCAAAGGCAGAAAAGTATGCCAAGATAACGGCTAAAACTATCATATATTCCGGCGAGGGCGATGCGTCAAGCTACGGGCAAAACGCTTTTTTCTATGATGCTGCGGAAGGTCTTTTAACATCGGTTATTCTTCTTGTTGCCGAATACTGTGAGCCTGCGGAGCGGCATATTATATCCGTATTCAAAATGATACAGGATTTGCTTGCACCGGGTAATTCCGATCCGAAAGCCAAGCAGAAAATGACGCAGTTTCAAGTGCTGATGGCAAAGCTGCCGGATACGCATAAGGCAAAATGGTTTGCAGGAGCAGCGCTTAACACATCGGAGCAGGCAATGCAGTCGGTTCTGTCAACCGCACTTTCAAGGCTGAACGCATTCCTCGATTCCGAAATGGAACAAAGTGCGACACGTTCTTAACTGAAAAGGTTAAGCGTGAAGCTGAAATATATTAAAGAATAGAAAGGAGCTTTTAAAAATTTTATCAGTTTCATAGAACTGATAACCTGATAGGTGGAATGATGGGGTAACGCCCTGAAACGCCTCCTTAATACTTCGATATGCACAAGCGATGCAATTAAGTAAGTGTGTAAAGCTCGAAGAAGTCGGCAGAGAGCAACCCAAACAGATAATGCTGTGGAAAGCTGTTCAGAGGTGAATGGTGTTGCCTATATGCCGGAGGTCTATAAAATATCTATGGTGAGAATGACAAGAATGTCTGACGAACTTGCGAATGTACGGGTCTAAACCATTAGTATATAGAAATGTATATGCCTCAAGTTTGAGGGTGTATGTGGTAGAGTAAGAATTTTGTTTATGAAATACCATATAGAGTTACAGGCTCTGTCAAGTACACAGGCTTAAAGCAAGCACCTACGGATATATGCAAAGATAGGGTTATCGGAACGTGGGAAGCTACAAACACAGAGGATATTGCAATCCTATGAAGTGTTGGAAATGAAATCATAAATTTCCTTTATTGTAGTGAAAGTAGTGGCAGGAGCGTAGAAACCTTTGTAATGAAGGTGGAGCAATAGCCACAAGTCATTTTAAGTTAAATAAAATAATAGGTATCAACATTCATAGCTTCGAGTATGACAAAGAAAATCAAATCCGAAAGGGTGTGGTGCCTATGACAAAACATAAGAAATTAAGACATTTAGAGTATTATGACCTACAATCTACCTTTGATAATTTATACGAAAGAAGTAGAAATAACTGCACTTTTAACAATCTTATGGACTTAATAAGTTCAGATGAAAACATTAAACTTGCGTATCGTAATATTAAAAGAAATGGTGGAAGTAATACTGTAGGAACAGACGAACAAAATATTGCAGATATTGAAATAATGTCAAGCGATGATTATGTGAGTCTAATTAAAAATAAGTTGGCGTGGTATAAACCTAAACCTGTAAGACGAGTGGAAATACCAAAACCAAACGGAAAGACCAGACCGCTTGGAATACCCACTATTATTGATAGATTAGCACAACAATGTATTTTACAAGTATTAGAACCTATATGTGAAGCTAAATTCTATGATAGAAGCAATGGTTTTAGACCGAACAGGTCGGCGGAAAATGCACTTGCACAATGTTATAGAATGATACAAAGGCAACATTTACATTATGTTGTTGACATTGATATTAAAGGTTTCTTTGATAATGTGAATCATTCTAAATTGATACGACAAATGTGGGCACTTGGAATTAGGGATAAAAAGCTGATATGTATTATAAAAGAGATGTTAAAAGCACCTATAATAATGCCGAATGGCGAAAAGATTTATCCTACAAAAGGTACACCGCAAGGTGGAATACTATCTCCGATTCTGTCGAACATAGTTTTGAATGAGTTGGATTGGTGGATAGCCTCACAATGGGAAATTTTTGAAACCCATACCAAATATGAAACAATGTGTGGGGACAAGCTAAACAGAGGTAATGTATATAGAGTGCTTAAACAGACAAATTTAAAAGAAATGTTTATTGTGAGATATGCAGATGATTTTAAGATATTCTGTCGCACAAGAAATGGTGCTGATAGAACTTTTGTGGCTGTTAAACAGTGGCTTGCGGATAGGTTAAAACTTGAAATAAACATTGAGAAATCAAAGGTAATTAACTTGAAGAATAGTTATTCGGAATTTCTTGGCTTCAAGCTAAAAGCGGTCAAAAAGGGAAAGCAATATGTTGTGAAATCTCATATGAGTGATAAAGCAATTAAAATAGAAACACAAAAGCTCAAAGAGAAAATTTGTGATTTACAACGACCAAAGAATTTATTAGATGAAAAACGTAAGTTGAATGCGTATAATTCAATGGTTTTTGGTATTCACAATTACTACAAATTTGCAACTCACATATCAGAAGATTGCAACAGGATATATTACAATCTTATACCCACTATAAAAACAAGGTTAGGGAACAGGCTAAAAAAGATTGGAGCTACCAATAACAAATATATAAATGAGCATTATGGAAAGAGTAAAAGGTTATGTTATCTTAATAAATTTCCGCTATGCCCAATAGGTTATATAAAAACAAAAGCTCCGCTATATAAGAAAAGAGATGTATGTAAATACACACAAAGAGGCAGAACCATAATACACGAAAATTTAAAATTTGATATTACTGTGCTTTTAATGTTAATGCGTGAAACGCATACAAATAAGAGTATTGAATTTATGGATAACAGGCTGTCATTATGGTCGGCACAATTTGGCAAATGTGCGGTTACAGGTAAATTTTTATGGATAGATGAGATACAATGTCATCATAAAATACCTACCTCAAAGGGTGGTACAGATAGATATAACAACCTTGTTATACTTCACAAAGATGTGCATACACTTATCCACGCAACACTACCTGAAACAATTTCAATATATCTCAATAAAATTAAACCTACCAAAACTATGCTAACAAAAATCAACAAACTACGAATAAAGGCTGGCAATACAGCTATCTAAATGAAATTAAATAATGTTTTGAAATGATACCATTACATAAAAACTTAAAATGAGGGAGCGCCGTGTGCGGGGAAACTCGCATGCACGGTGTGGAGTGGGGGAAAAGTCAGAGATAACATCAAAGACTTACCTATCACTATTACTGTGCTTTGATACGGCGATAGATGCGGAGAAGTTTTGTAATACAAAATCAGCTCTTTTTCTTATCATGCCGGAGGAGGACAACACAAAATACTTTCTGATATCGCTTATTGTTCAGCAACTCTACCGTGAAATGCTTGCAATCGCTGATGAAACAAACGGAAAGCTAAAAAACAGAGTTATGTTTTATCTTGACGAAATCGGTACAATTCCGAAAATAGATTCTGCCGAAATGATGTTCTCCGCAGGGCGTTCAAGAAGAATAAGCATTATTGCAATCATACAGAGTAAAGCACAGCTTGAAAAGAACTATGGCAAGGAAGGTGCGGAAATTATATGGGATAACTGTCAGCTCACCGTGTTCGGCGGCTTCGCACCGAACTCTGAAACGGCAGAGGTTATGAGCAAGAATCTCGGAGAACAAACAATTCTTTCGGGCTCGATAACGCAGTCAAAGAATGACGGCTCAAGGAGTCTTCAAATGATGTCAAGACCACTGATGACCGTAGATGAACTTAAAACTCTGCCGAGATTTCATTTTATTATAACCAAAACAGGCTGCCACCCAATGAGAACAAAGCTCGATTTGTTTTTCAAATGGGGCATTGAACTTAACAGCGAATATATCGTGGAAAAGAAAGAGGTCAAAACTGTTCATTATGCTGGAAAAGACGGACTTATGAGAGAAATTGAACGCAGAGAGGGCATTATACACAGAGATACTTCGAGCAGTGCGGTGTCAGGGCGGGCAGCGGGCGGAACGGCTCATACACCGATAACGGAAAGAGATGTTATGCAGCAGTTGAAAGGGGGCTATGAGGTAGATGAAATCAAACACAAAGCAAGATCGGGTTAAGGAATTGTACCTTGCAGACCTGCCTCCGAGAGCCTGCAGTGTGTATTACTATCTGTTTCATAAATGCTATAACAAGGATTCGTGTTTCCCTTCCATATCGACAATCTGCAAAGAAACAAAATTGTCAAGAAGTACGGTCAAAAGAGCAATCCGTGATTTGGAGAGGGCAGGATTTATCGGCAAAGAGCAAAGGTACAGACCAAACGGCGGCAACAGCAGTAATCTATATTATCTAAGCTAAAATATTATGTTGAGATACACATAATTTATATAAGCTGGGCGAATAAATCTCGTAAATTCCAAAAACGCAACCGGTCTGTTTATCTCGTGAACCGAGGTTGGGTTCATCGTGAACCTACAAGAAGACTAAAACCTGAATAGGGGATATTGCAAAAGAAATATTATATATGCAAAAGGAGACTGGATATTATGAATAAATACGAAGAAAAAAGACAGGCAAGAATCGACAGGCTCAACGAGGCTGCTGACAGAGCCGAAAAAAGAGCGTCAGATACATACGATTCGGCAAGAAAAATGTCAGAGGTAATTCCTTTCGGGCAGCCGATAATTGTTGGACATCATTCAGAGCGATCCGACAGAAATTATCGTAAACGCATAGACGATAAGTTTGAATCGGCGTTTCGTGAACAGAGCAAAGCTGATGAATTAAGGGCAAAGGCAGAGGCGGCAGAAAATAACACGGCAATATCGTCTGATGATCCCGAAGCAATACAAAAACTTAAAGATAAGCTCCTCGGTCTTGAAGAAAGTCAGGAAAAAATGAAGGCTATAAATAAGTATTACAAGAAAAACGGAACTTGCATTGGCTGTGACGGTATAAGTGATGAAAGCGCCGAAAAACTTGACAATGCAGCAAAGAAAAACTATGAAGGCAGACCGTTTCCGACCTATACGCTCACGAATAACAATCAGAATATACGGAGCATAAAGCTGAGAATTAATGAGTTGGAAAAACTGCGGGAACTTGATTTTGAACCTGTTGAGTTTGAAACAGGAAGGGTAATTGTGAATAAGGAGATAAACCGCATTCAGTTTTTCTTTGACGGAAAGCCGGACGAGGAAACAAGAGGTGTGTTAAAGTCGTGGGGATTCCATTTTTCGAGGTACAATAATAGCGCGTGGCAAAGGCAGCTTAATTCAAACGGCATTTATGCCACAAAGAAAGTCCTTGAAAAGCTTGATGAAATAAATCAATCGGAAGAACAGGATATTAATGAGGGACCGACTCTTGGTATGTAATAGGGTGTAACTCATTATTTCCCCAATATCCCAAATAGTATAAAACGGAGCGAAAAAGAATATGCCGGGGAGTAAAATCCCCGGTTGCTTTTTTGTGCAAAGAGGAGAAATTATATAGAAATCAAGCGAAGTCTTGATTTTTGCATCGAAATATGTTAAAATAAACATATCAAATTTCGGAGGCTTATGCTGTGGTAACATATCAAAGACTGTGGAAAACTCTTGAACAGAAGAAAATCCGCAAGCATGATTTGATGGAGCTTGCAGGAATATCGTCAACAACATTGACAAAACTAAATAAAAACGAAATTGTGGCCTTGACAGTGCTTGTGAAAATATGCAAGGCGCTTGACTGCCGCATTGAAGACATAATGGAAATTACGGAATAAATTTATTTGAAAAAAGGAGATAACGATTATGGAAAGAGTATGTAAATTTTTGAAAGATGCAAAAACTTATTATTTGGCAACGGTTGACGGCGATAAACCGAAAGTTCGTCCTTTCGGAACGGCTCATATTTTTGAAGGCAAGCTCTATATTCAGACAGGAAAGAAAAAAGCAGTGTCAGAGCAGATAAAGAAAAATCCGAATGTAGAGATATGTGCAATGAACGGCGAAGACTGGCTCAGAGTATCGGGCGAGCTTATTGAGGACGACCGCAGAGAGGCAAGAGTTTCAATGCTTGAAGCATATCCGGAGCTTAAAGCACTTTATGATCCCGATGACGGAAACACACAGGTGTTCTATTTTAAGAATGCAAAAGCAGTATTTTCATCATTTACAAAGCCGGAGGAAACAGTAGAATTTTAATCTGGTGGCATCGGCTTCAAGATTAAAATAAGCAGGAGGACATATGGAATACAGGAAATTTGACAGCACAATAATTGCAAGGATAAAAGCGTACACTCTGGCTATTTTGAAAAAGAAGATTAAAGGGGCTTGTCTATGAAGAAAATAATATATTTTTTACCTGCTATACCATTCACCATTATATTGGTATATTTTTCTTTCCTAACTTCGATAAAAACAACTCCTGTTGTTTGGATAATTGATATACTGCTTATATTATCAGGGTTGTTATTATGCAAAAATAAATGGTGGGGTTGCTTCTTTGGCGTAATTGTTGGTGGAATACTAGTGTATATGGGCTTAAAGGAAACGGGACAGATTTTTAAGGAATACCTTATAGGCTTTCCTCTCATTATTTTTTATGCAGTGAGTGGAATTTACGTTGCTAATAAAGTAAGGAGGTAGCACTATGAAAAGGGTATTATCAATTATTTTATTAATTATGATGTTGCTATCAATTACAAGTATTGTTTCAGCAGAAAATGAATATTTCCCGACATCACTATACATTGATGATGTATACACGGATATTGATTTGGATATCACAAACGATGAGGGTCAGCCTCTGCTTCCTCTTAAAAAGCTATGCGACTATTTAGAGTGTCTTCATATGTGTTGCAGCTCTTTTATACTTTTGATGAAGTGTTTTATAATTATTAAACTGTTATAAAGGTGATTTTATGAAAAAATTTACAAGTGCATTAATTATCCTTATGCTGCTTTTCACAAGTACTAATTACATGATTCTTGCAGAAGAAAATATTATTGATGTAAGCTCTATGATGACCACGATTGAAACATTATCCGCAAATCCAAGAGGTTATGAAAATAAGGAAATAGAGCTTGCAAGACAATTTATTATTGACAAATTCAATGATTATGGATTAGAAGTAACGACCCAAGAATTTGAAACTAATCTTACCGATTGGAATGGAAATAAATTTGTAGCGGTTAATATTATTGGTACATTGAAGTCAAACACAGAAGTTAAAACCGATGATATCTTAATCATCGGTGCACACTATGACGGTATTAATAATATTCCTGCCGCAAATGACAATGCTTCCGGTATATCGGTTATGTTGGAGCTTATACGGCTTTTGCACGATATACCAACAGATACGGAAATTCGCTTTGTTGCTTTTGACGCGGAAGAAATGGGGTTGATTGGTTCGGAATACTATGCCAGTCATTTAGGGGATGACATAAACCGTACAATTGGAATGCTTAATATTGATATGATTGGATCAACAAAAGCGGGATCTGTAAGCATATTCTCCAGTAATGGAAATGAAAATTACTTGTCGGATATATTGAAAAAGAACAAAAAGTATACTAACATTGCGGTATCAAGAGATTTTGGCAGAAGCGACCATATGTCTTTCTATCCGAAGCAAATCCCTGATTTGAATTTTGCACATAAACCGATTCAAAATGAATACCATTGTGAAAACGATATAATTGAGAACATAAACCCCAATATGCTTGCATATGTTGCAAATGCAGTACAAATCATTGCACTTGAAATAATGAGTGAGAGTACACCATCTTATATATCAATCGCCAAACCTATTCCTGATAATACTGTTTATACAATTGAAAACAATATCAGAATTCCTTTCGGATGGCTAACGGAATTTGAAAAGACAACCGGTATTAAGCTAAGTCAAATCCCGTCTGCCGACACAAATGCGGTCTATCAAGCCAAAGTAAAAATGTTTGGGATGCCTGAAATTCTTACGCTTACAGCATCATCAGGTATAGGCGTTATTGGAGGAGTGGAGCATTTCTCTGTAAATATGCAACAAGTCGGAATTACATTTGAGAAGTTAAACGAAGTGTTGACAAATTTATTTGGTTCACCTTCTCAAAACGAGATTCAAGAAACAGATACTGTTATATATGACTGGCACAATATTTTTGGAAACACATACAGCATTATACTTAACAAGAGTAACAATACTTATTCTTTTCATATTGTATGGTATAGAGGCGCTCCTGATGCGGAAGGATATACCATAAATGGTGGCGAGCTTGTCCGTATGGAACAAGCAGTTGGTTCTGTAAGTGTACACATAACAGAAAAGGATGGTGAAATTATTCATGAGGAACATAAGAATTTGCCCTCGAACACATTGCCTATTACGGACAACGCAAAAAGGGCTTGGGCAAAAATCAAACCATATTTATCTGATGATGAAATCAATACAATCGTATTTCTCTGTATATCTACTGATGGTATAGGCGGCGGACAACCTATTAGCATAGAAAAGCACATATTTGACGAAGAAGAATTTGAAAATAAAATAAAGAGCATAAAAGATAAAGAGTATTATATGGACTATTCTCCGACAGGTACATATCTATATTTAGATGATATTGATCTGCTAAATTCGCAAGGGAATTGTTTCGTTGAGTCAAATCTATCAAAAAACCTCTCTATTGCTCGTGCAACAGCCAGAGGAAAAGGCTGTACGGATATCCCTTCCGAATGGGCGGTAAATGATGTTGTAAATGCTATTAAAGCAGATATTTTACCAAGTGAGTTACAGTCAAACTATCAAACAAACATCACAAGAGAACAATTTTGCGACCTTGCTTTTGCGCTTCTTGAAAAAATTTCCGGATTAAAATGGCATACTGCACAGGATATGCTATTTGAGGATACGAATAATATGTCGGTTGGTACATTGTATAAGCAGGGTATTATAAATGGAAAGGCAAAAGGAATCTTTGCGCCTCATGACTTTATAACCCGTGAGGAAGCGGCGACTATACTTGATAGAATTTGTGAGTACGTGGATATTTCGGGTAATGATGTTTATGACTTCCGCTTTCATGATGATGAAGCAATATCCGAATGGGCAAAAAGCGGCGTTTATCATATGCAGTTTATAGGCATTATGAACGGTGTCGGAGATGATTTGTTTGCACCGCAAGACACATATACTGTAGAGCAGGCTATCTTAACTATGGTTAGGATTTATGATTACCACTAAAATAATTTCAAGAAAGCCATTAACAAAACTTACCATTATCGTTATTTTTCGATAGTGGTAAGTTTTTTATAGAAACTTCTCGAAACATGAAGAATTTTAACAGGGCAATCTGATTATACTTAGCAATGTGAAACAACATAAAAATAGTGTGATAGGTAATCATCACAAAAATGGTTACGCTATCACACCTCAACTAAACGAAGTCCCGACACACCGTCGTCGGTAAAATGGACTATATTGGTGTAGCCGTTTCGCTTTGCATAATCTTCAAGCAGTTTCTTTTGGTTTGTGATACTGTTGCTTTCGCCTTGCAGCTCGTCATCACGGGAAAGACACTCATACAATGGCGTGATTTTTGTGCTTTTCATTATGCACAACTCCTTTCTCGTTTTGACTCATACAGATAAATAAGTCTTTTATAGCATACAACACCTTTTGTATGTTTGGATTTGTCACCTAAATCATATCATAAAGGCTGAAAACTTTCTACTTATTTTTCCGCATTTAAGAAAAACGAAAAAATTCACAAACATTTTCATAGTGCAAAACGCCGAATTTTCTGAAATTACCTGAAAAGCATTGACGAAAGCGGAGGAATGTGATATAATAAATTTGCAGAAAAATATATACAGAAAGGGTTTGGCAAGTATGAAGCGATGGCGTAAAATCAATACATACATTTACTCGCGGCATAGGCGTAGATTTGCCTTTTTCCGTTATTCGTTTGCGGGTATTTATTAAGGTGTGTTCGTTTTCAAAGTATTTTGAAATCGGGCTCACCTTTTTTCGTTCTTACGCCGAAAATACGATAGGTGACTACATACCCGAAAGGAGCGTGCTGCCTATGAAAGAAAAAAACGCCGGATGTTCGCACTCCGGCATAAACAGAGAGCTGCGAAACAAGATGAAATTACAAAAAAGGAGGTCATGAAACATGAAGCGCAAAACAAAAAAACCGGTTTCCGTTCTGCTTTGTATAGTACTGCTGCTTTCGCTTATACCACTGACGGCATTTGCGGATGAATCGAAGGCTGTAAAGATTACGGAAGAATCAAAGACCGTAGACCTTGTTACGGATACGGCAAAGTTTATCTCTTTGGATGAGGCAAAAGAAATTGCACTCAAAGACGCCGAACTTGACAGAAACAAACAAAAAATAACGTTTACCAAAGAGGAGCTGAGCCGTAATAAAGGCAGACCCTGCTACCTGTTGGATTTTTATACAGAGGAAAATCAGTATCACTATGAGGTTGACGCAAAGACTGGAGAAGTTATCTACGGCAGAAAATATATTCTGCTTACCGAAGCAAAAAAGATTGCCGTTGATGATGCGGGCTGCACCGAAAAGGTTACCTTTACCGAAGAAGAATTGGTGGACGGCGGAATTAAAACGCCGTATTATCTGCTTGTCTTTGCAGACAATAAAACACAGTGGACATACCGAATCAATGCGGTAAGCGGCGATATACTCGAAAAGAAAGAGGAGAATATCGGCGAGGCGGATTTAATCTCTTTGGAAAAAGCAAAATCAATAGCGCTTAATGACGCCGGTCTTATTGAAAACGCGGAAAAGATTGTGTTCACCAAGGAGGAGCTAATCCGCAATCAGGGCAAGCCCTATTACCTGTTGGAGTTTTACACCGGTAAATATCAGTATCACTATGAGATTGACGCAAAAACGGGCGACATTATCTATGGCAGAAGATATATTCTGCTTGCCGATGCAAAAAGGATTGCCGTAGATGATGCCGAATGCAGCGACAAGGTTACCTTTTTGGAGGAGGAATTGGTGGACGGCGGTATTAAAACGCCTTACTACCGGCTTGTATTTGCCGACAGGAAAACGCAGTGGACATACCGAATTAATGCGGTAAGCGGCGCTATACTGGAAAAGAAAAGCAAGAACACCGATGAGCAGGATTATATTTCTTTGGAGGAAGCAAAGAAAATTGCGCTGAAGGACGCGGGGCTTGACAAATACGCACAAAAAATTGTGTTCACCAAGACTGAGCTTAACCGTTATCAGGGCAAGCAATGCTATTTATTGGAGTTTTATACCGGCAAAAATCAGTATTACTATCAGATTGACGCAAAAACGGGCGAGATTATCTACGGCAGAAGATATATTCTGCTTGCCGCCGCAAAAAAGATTGCCGTTGATGATGCCGAATGCAGCGACTGCGTTTGTTCGTGCCAGCCGGTTTTCGGCGTTTTCTTCTGGCTCGTGTTGGTAGACGGCGGCATTAAAACACCGTATTATCATCTCGTATTTGCGGACAGGAAAACGCAGTGGACATACCGAATCAATGCGGTGACGGGCGGCATACTGAAAAAGAAACAAAAGGATATCAAGGTAAAACCCGATACCGAGTGGGAAAATCCGTTCGGTGATGTTAAGAAAAGAGATTGGTTTTACTTTTCGGTGAAATTCGCATATGATTTTGGATTGATGAAGGGTACCACGGAGATGGAATTCTCACCCGACTCTTATGTGACCAGAGCAATGTTTGTCATGATTATCTACCGTATGGAGAAAGAGCCGCAAACCGGAGGCTCCGTGTTTGTGGACGTTGAAATCGGCGGTTATTATGACAGGGCGGTTGCTTGGGCAAATGCAAACGGCATTGTTTCCGGTGTTTCAAAAGACCGTTTTGCGCCGAACGATCCGATTACGCGCGAACAGATGGCAACAATCCTTTACCGCTACGCAAATTTCAAAGGATATGACGTAGAATCAAACGGCAACACGGCATACTCGGACAGCAGCTCTATTTCCGGTTATGCGAGGAACGCTGTAAGCTGGGCAGCTGCAAACCTGCTTATGAAAGGCGATGACGACGGCAGCTTTTTGCCGAATGCAAATGCAACAAGAGCGCAGGCGGCGGCTGTATTTGCCCGTATGATTGAAAATCTGGAATAAGGATGACCCGGTTGTAACATAAGGTATATTTTCAACGTATAAACCACTGTTGCAAAACGATGCGCAGGCATTGGCGATACAATGACAATGCTTGCGCATATCCCCTTAGGGCAGCCGCTTCGACTGCCCTTTTTTGTACCCGAAGCCTTGATTCACTTTGTATGTTTCGCAAAACGGTTTATTATTTGAAACCAAATATCGGACGGTTTTGGGTGTTTTTTAAAAAAATAATGCAGCTTTACAGATTTCAAAATTGTATATACGGAGGTTGATTTTGTGAAACGGACAATAACTTTAATGCTTGCGGCGTGCTGCCTGCTGCTGACTGCGTGCGATAATTCAAGCATCGGCATAATCGGCGGTTCAGACGGGCCGACACAGATATATACAAATAAAAGCAATGAAAATATAGATTATGAACAGTACATGACAGAACATTATGTCGATGAATCAAAGCTTCCGATACTTGATATAAACTTGGAAAAAAGATTTATATCCGACGATAGAGTTCTTATTACGGATGACTCGGTTGAGAATGAGTGGGAGCTGATGATTTATGAGTTTTATCACAATATGACGTCAGGCTCTTTTGAGAAGATGAAAGATGTTATCGAAGATGAATCATTACTTGCGGCTGTAGAAAACGCAGAAAAGAATTTTAAGGACGGGATTTACTATAGTAAAATTTGCATTGATGATTTAGAGCTTTTGAAAAAAGATGACCTGAAAGATATTTCGGAGAAAAATAAGCGGGAAATTTACGAAAGACTGAATCATTTGGGCATAAGCGAATTTGGCATTGTAGAGGTTGAAACCGAATTAAAGCATAACGAGAAATCGCTGAGTTTAGCTCCGCAAGTCGGTGACGGCGAGGTAACACGGTATTATCTTATCGGTAAAAAGGCTGATAAATATAAGATTTTTGAAGTTTATTGGGAAGGATTTTTATATGACTGAGGGGTGCGGATAATGAAGAAGATGGTTCTCGGCATTGTGGTAATTCTTTTTGCAATATGCATTGAAATATCCGCCGCAGGGCATTTGGAGTATATCACTTGGGGCATAGGCGCAATAGGGTTGGTAATATCCGTTGTGGGATATGCGGAAAACGGAAAAGGAGACAAGCAATGAAAAAAACATTATTTATAGCACTCAAAATACTTTTAACGGCAGCGGCTTTATTTGCAAGCTATTATGCTTTAATTGTAACCGCTATCTTATTGTTTTCGAGCGGCATAAATCACATTATAACATACATAGGTTTAATTGTTGTGCCGTCACTTCTGCTGCCTTTGATATGGCTGAAAAAGAGAAAGAAGTTTTTAATAATTTGGTGTATCTGTGCCGCAGTGTACGGAGCCGCTCTCGGAACAAACTTCGGAATAATCAAATATAACAAAAGTATCACTGTTAATACTTCTCCGAACATTGATATTCATGAGTATCTGCCGTTTGATGAAGATTCCAAAATTGTAAAGACAGACAGCAAAACATTAAAGCTTACCGAAAATCTGCCGAGAATTGACGGGGCTGCTGCATTGTTTCCCGTATATTCCGCATTTGTGAACGCTGTATATCCGAATACGACAAAGCTGCACGACGGAATATTTGAGTATAACAATACCCCTGACGGCTATCGCCTTTTAGCGGAAAAAGAAACAGATATTTTCATCGGTGTGTATCCGTCCGATGAGCAAAGGGCATACGCAGAAGAAAACCAAACCACTTTTGAATATACGCCTATCGGAACGGAGGCATTTGTTTTCTTTGTTCACAAGGACAACCCTATCACCAATCTTACCACCGAGCAGATAAAAGATATTTATTCTGGCAAGATTACAAATTGGAAGGATGTCGGCGGAAAAAATGAGAAAATTGCCGCATTTCAGCGAAATGAGGGCAGCGGCAGTCAAAGTATGCTGAAACGGTTTATGGGTGATACGCCGATTACGGATGCCCCTACCGAAATGGTGAATGATTTAATGGCGGGCATTATAGAACAGGTGGCGGATTATAAAAGCAAAACAAACTCAATCGGGTTTTCGTTCAGATACTATGTTGAGGGAATTATAAAGAATCCTGATATAAAAATGATTTCGATTGACGGCGCTGCACCGACCTCCGAAAACATCAGAAACGGCAGTTATCCCATTCTTACGCCGATTTATGCTGTTACATACAAGGAAAATCAAAACGGCAATGTTGACAAATTACTTGAATGGATTTTATCCGATGAGGGGCAATACATTATAAACGAAACAGGTTATGTGGGAATAAAGAATTAGGAGGCAACACGCAATGAAAAAAACATTATCAATTTTATTAACCGCTGCAATATCAGCAGCATCAGCAATTTCGGCTTTTGCTTACGACAAGACAAATATAACCGTTCATAATACGGAAAAACACGGCTTATATATAACTGTCGGCGGAACGAAAATATATTGCGATAAAACCGAACTGCCGTTTATTGACGAAAACGACAGGACGCAAATTCCCGTCCGTGCCGTCAGCAATGCGCTGGGCAAAAAGGTAGACTGGAACGATACCGACAAGACAGTCACAATTTCAGATTATAACGATGACAAAAACACTGTTATTTTTACTATTGATTCCAAATCAATGCTTAAAAATAATAACGCAGTCAATATGGATACAGAACCTAAAATATTCAACAATCATACATATGTGCCGCTTAAGTTTTTGGGTGAGGCTTTTGGATGTGATGTAGACTATACAACCGAAGACAGATTTTCGGATATAACCGTAAGCCGCATATCTGATTTTGCAGGATTCAATCAGGCTGACAGTATTACCGTATGGGGCGATATAGAAGGCCTTTTCCACGAAGCCGGAGCGCTTGGCTCTATAATGCCGTATGAAGGTGAAGCGCCTGACTTAAATGCAAATTATATAAGCGCATATAAGGTAACAATGCGTGAGAATGACACTAATTCGGAATATGATGTCTATTGGGACACCTTGTATCATAAAACTTTTGTAAAAACGGACGTCGTTTTATATACGGCAAATGATGCTTTCCCTCGCTTTTTGGATTCCATTTTAGAAGCAGGCGGCGATGCGATTTATGTTGTTGATGATAAGGACAGAGAGTTGTTTGCAAAATACGGTTGGAATATAAATTATAAACTTGCGTCGCTTACAGATACTTTGCCGCAATTTAATGAGTTTGGCGATTTTTCCGCAAATGAGTATTATTATCTCTACAACAATGAACTTTCAAAGGATATTGGACTTGATTTAAGCAAGTATGCCGAAAAAGCTGTAACGGTTGACATTTATCAGCTTCGTGAGGGTATGCCCGAAAAATTTTATCCCATAACCACCGCAAGAGGTATCGTTGTTAAATACGAAAACGAAATTATAGGAGCGTTTATAAGCACAGGACGGCATCAAGTTGAAAATGCCTGCAGCTTACCGGGAAAGAGCTTTGATGAAATAACAAATATGAGTTTTGCAGACTTTATTGCACCTTTGCTGAAATCCGAAGATGATATGAAATCAAAAACACCCGAAGAAATCATAAAAATGTATTGTGAGGCTTTGAATGAAAAAGATGAAGACACAGCAATACAATGTATTGCAAAAACTACAATGTTCGGCGGGGTTACGTCGAACCTGTTAAATACGGAATTATATGACAGTATTCCGCATTTGCCGCTGACAAATAAAACCTTTGTCAAGGACGGCGAAAGACGGATTGACAATATAAAATCAATTTCAAATGTGGAAATTAAACCCCATAATAATAAAAATTCCGATGAAAAGCATAAGTCTTATACGGTAACATTTGATGCCGAATATGTGCAGGAAAGAGTGATCTCAAACGGAAGTCAGTATTGGATATGCACTATGGTTTACGAATCCGATAACACCGGTTGGAAAATAGCTTCTTTCGGGCATTGATAAAGAATTAGGAGGACAGCACAATGAAAAAACTTTTATCGCTGATTTTAACAATTACAATGCTTTGCTCTATGGCAATAACTGCTTTTGCAGAAAAGATACAAAATTATGAATACATACTTCCGATGGAGTATACCAAGATTGAACGATGTCAAAACTGCTATATCGCTTATGATAAGCAGGATAAGTGTGCAATTTATGACTTGAACGGCAAAAAACTTTCCGATGACTATGATTATATAGGTTCATTTTTCAACAAACAGGTTGCAGAGGCGAGAAAGGATAACCAATACTATATCATAAATCCTTACGGAACCGTTCTCGGAAAATTCGATAAAAGGATAATAAATGTATCGGAGTATGTTTTTGTAAATCTTACGGATCCAAATGAGGACGGCAGACCGCTTTCGTATTTTGAGGGTGAATTCGGAGTGTATACATATACGGGTGAGCTTATCAAGACATTGCCATACGAAAAATTCAAGCCGTATAAAAATGCAGGGTTTGGAATCACATTTGAAGGCGGTCGTCTGCTGTTTAAAGAGGGTGAAAAGTGGGGTGCTGTTGACGGCAACTTTAACACTGTTATCGAACCGATATATGATAAAATCTATCCGTTTGCAGATGCGGAAAGCAGAATTACAATCGCAATGACAAACGGCAAATACGGTCTAATTGACCAAGACGGAAATACTGTTGCCGATTTCATTTATAACGAGATATATCCGCTTCATAATGACAACGGAAAAATCAATGCATACAAAGTTACACAGGACTCGGCACAGGAAACTGTCAGATACGGTCTTTTAGACAGGTACGGAAAAACGATAAAACAGCTCGGTGAGATTGAACCGCAAACGTTATATGAAGATTATAAACTGATAAAAGTATCGAAAAAAAACAATCGTGATGACAGGGAGCAATACGAATATTTATACGGACTTATCGGCTATGACGGGAATATTGTAATTCCCGTTGAAAATACAAATATATGGGGTATATCCGAGGGAATTGTTTCTGTTCAAAAATCATACGATCACTGCGGATATTATGACATAAACGGCAGGGAAATTACCGATTTAAAATATAGAATGGTATCGCAATTTTCGGAAGGATTTGCATTTGCGTCAAGCTGCATCGGCGATATGTGGACTCACGAGGTTATAAACAAAAACGGTGATGTTATGTTTAATCCAAGCGATTGGTCAAACGGCTTTTACAGCGGTATAGCTCAAATTGAAGCGGGCAAGTTTATTGACACAAGTGGAAAGGTCGTTATTGATAACCCAAAATGGAAACCGGCTTCAGAATCCGGACTGAATTGGTGGAGCTATAAAGATGACGGCAGATTTATTGTTTCGGACGGTGAAAACTACGGCGTTGCAAAATATACGGGATTTATTTCATCGTGGGCAAAAGATTCGGTCGCAGTGGCTGAAAAGATAAACCTGATTCAGCCGGGAGAAAACTACAACTACACGGCGTTTATTACCCGTGAGGAATTTTGCGGTCTGATATTCAGCTATATCCGCAATGTTGCGGAAATTCTTGATTCTCCGAACGCCGTAATGCCTTTTTCCGACACGAACAACGCACATATCGGCATATTAAATTTATGGGGCATTGTCAAAGGAAAATCCGAAACGGAGTTTGCACCGAACGATTCGCTTACACGTGAAGAAGCCGCAGCCATTCTTTATCGTATGATAAGCAAAATATATCCCGGTTGGGATGCAACGGCGCAATACTTTGATTTTGCCGACAGCGGGCAAATTTCCGATTGGGCAATGAATGATATTCAAGTCATCTGCAATATGGGTATTATGCAGGGCGTGGGCGATAATCAATTTGCGCCGAAAGATTTGTATACCACCGAACAGGCTGTTGCAACGCTTGTGAGAGTATATAATAATTTTTCAAAATCAAATGATATATCAAACGCCGAGAATTTGTCTTACAGCCAAATAGAAGATTTGCAAGAGTCTGTAAACAACGGTCATTTTCCGTGGCGGCTCGACTATAAGCAAGTCATTATGAATTTTCTTTCCGACAAGGGTGAAAAAGCCGAAAACGGCGAACTCGTTGCTTTTGCCGGTGACGGAGAAAAATGCAGCGGCAACTATAAAATAGGAAACAGCATTTATACTCTTGAATTGTTTAAGCCTATTGATAAAAGCAAAACAGGTATTTGGATAGTAAAATCGTGTGCCAAAAAAGACGTTATCGGCGGTGTCGATGGGGAAACAGAAATAAGTGTTTCCGACTTGACTTTTGCCGATAAGCTGAACGCACAAATGCCTGCGGATAAAAATTATATGTTTTCTCCGCTGTCCGTTAAGATGGCTCTTGCACTTGCCGCTAACGGAGCAGAGGGCGATACAAAGAATGAAATATTAAACACACTCGGAGTAAAAAATCTTGACGAATTTAACACGCTTTCAAAGGATTTGATAAAAAGGTACTCTCAAACCGATATTTTGAGCCTTAATATTGCAAATTCAATATGGATCAACAAGGACAAAACAACACAGAATTTCAGCAAAAACTTTAATAATATCGCAACGGAGTATTATAATGCCGATGTTAAGACGGTTTACAACAAAAACGCTGTCAGTGAAATCAATTCTTGGGTGAAGGATAAAACAAAAGGCAAAATTCCGCAGATTATTGATAATGCCGATAACTTTTGGGCAATGATTATCAATGCAATTTACTTTAAGGGCGCTTGGGAAAATGAGTTCAGCACATCCCTTACAAAACCTGATGAGTTTACTAATGCGGACGGAACAAAAACGCAAACAGACTTTATGAATAAAACAAGCTGGATTCCGTATGCGGAAACAAAATCTGCAAAGATAATTGAATTACCGTATAAAAACAGAGTTGATAAATTCTCGGATAGCGGTGAGTATATCGGCACCGATAGCTTTGATGACCTTGATGTGAGTATGTATTTAATGCTTGCGGATAGCGGAATAAATGCAGAACGAGAGCTTAATGCCGCAATCAATGGCAAAAGCTTTGAGCGAACATATACCAAGCTTTCAATACCGAAATTCAAAATCGAGTATTCCGAACGTCTTAATGATACGCTAAAAAACATCGACATTAAAACGGCTTTCGACACCAAAACAGCCCGGTTTGAAAAAATGTTTGATTCGGGCAATATGTGGTTTACCGATATAATCCATAAGACATTTATCAGCGTGGACGAAAAAGGAACTGAAGCCGCCGCCGTAACCTCAATCGGTATGGGCGGTTCGGCACTTCCGCCCGAGCCGATAGAGCTTAAATTTAATAAACCGTTCTATTTTGCAATTCGTGATAATACAAGCGGAGAAATTCTGTTTATGGGAAGATATGCTTTTGCAGAATAAACGCAGAAAGGCTCGCTGCCGCTGAATACGGCAACGAGCCTTTCTTTAATAAAATTACTCGATAGCAATTTTGCTTGTTGAATTAAGCTTTTTCTGTTCCTTTTTCGGAAGAACAATGGTCAAGACACCTGATTTATATTTTGCTTTTACATCTTCTGGAGTAACATCGCCGACATAAAAGCTCCTTGTGCAAACACCTGCATCAAGGAGGATTTTTGAATCCCCCTTGATGATACTGCGATGCACACGGAATTATTGCTCGGCACGGCATTGTTGCTGTTTGAAATCAAGGGCGCTGCTTTCTTTGCAAGCATTAAAAATAATTGAAAAGGCACGGTATCTGTATTCCATTTTACACCCATTTCTTTCTCAGAAAAAAGGAACAAAACATAAGGTTATTTTTGATACTGTGAAAAAAAATAGAAATTTCAAAAAAACTATTGACATTCGCTACTACATAGTGTATAATAAAAACAGGATGTAGAAACGAAAGGGGATGCTGCAATGAAAATATCAGAAACAGAAATGGAGATTATGAAAATAATCTGGGATAAGAACGGTAAGGTAACGACGAGCGAGCTTGCCGATAAAATGCCCGATAAGAAGCTTACAACCATATCAACCCTTGCAGGAAGGCTTATCGACAAAGGCTGTTTAAAATCCGAAAAGATTGGCCGTTCTCATGTTCACGAATACGAAGCGATTATTTCCGAACAGGAATATCAGGCAATGCAAACAAAAGAATTTGTAAAGTCTATTTACCGCGGAAGTGCAAAAAGCCTTATTTCAGCGCTTTTCAGAGATGAAGCTTTTACAAAGGCAGACATTGACGAGCTTAAAAGATTTATAGAGGAACAGGAGTGATGAAATATGATAGAATCGGTTATAATATCAACTCTTGCAGGCTCTGTTATATGTACTGCATTGCTGATATTCAAAAACAAAATATTATCGATCCTGAGCGGTAAGGCTTTATACTACATAAGCTTGCTTGCAATGCTTATATTCATTCTTCCGATGAATATCGGTGAAATATCGCTCCCAAAAGCTCCAATACATCAGCAAGTTAATGTGACGGAATTTAATACGAAAACAAAGGCAGAAAAAACAGATAACGCACTGATACAAACTGTTCGGCAGGAAGCTCAGCAAGAAACACAGCATAATGTACTGCCGAAACCGTCAAAAATCGTAAGAAGATCTAATCCTATTACTATACAGGAGATCTTAATTGTTGTATGGTTGCTTGGGTTTATTATTCTAATGTGCAGATACCTCATTTCATACTTCAGATTTAAGAAGAAAATCTGCGGATTTGATACACACGAAGTCATCGACGGCGTGGACGTAATAAAAAGTACGATAATATCATCGCCGCTTGTGTTCGGATTTTTTAAGCCAACGCTTGCAATTCCCGAAATCAAGATGAATGAGGACGATTATAAACTTGCAATTAAGCATGAAATGGTACACTATAAGCATCACGATTCCTGGTTCAAGCTTTTTGCGGTGATTGTCAATTCAATTTATTGGTTTAATCCGATTACATATCTTATGGTGAATTTAATCGGCGAAGCGTGTGAATATGCTTGTGATGAACAAGTAACAAAAGAAATGGATATGTCAGACAGGAAGCAGTACAGCACAATGATTCTTTCGATGGTATGCCAGACTTCGCCCGCTTTGTCCAGCAACATGGTTAAAAACAAAAAACAGCTTAAAAGGAGGTTTGAGATGATTATGAAAAAGAAAAAATTTAGCGTACGGGGAACAACATTGTGTATGGTGCTTATTCTGGTGCTTACCTGCTGCAGTGTAGTATTCGCAAATGAGATCGAACCTTTGGTATCTTCTCTTTTAAAAGATGATTATGTTTACATTTCCACTTATGGGGACGGTGGTTATAATGAGTTTGTCCCTGTTCGGAAAAACGGAGAATATTATTTGCCGTTAAGAGAGTTTCTGAATAAAACAGATATTGAAAATGATAAAATCAAATATAATAACGGAGTAATTACGATTGATTTTTGGACGAATGAAACGACGATGATTTCTACGGGACTCATCCCAAACGGCAGCGAAACATCCTATTCACAAACAGAGAACAGAACGAAAATACCGAGCGAATATTCGTGGTCAGCGGTTTGTACGGTTGGCAGTAAAGAGGTTGAAATCGAGAACGAAAAATACACTTTATCCAATGCCCCGTATATTGAGAACGGAATTACTTATGTTCCTTACGAATATCTTAAAAAACTGAAATTATATGAAAACAAGACCAGGAGTGCAAACGAACCGAAAGACAGACGCCAAATAACATCAAAATTTATTTCGTTAATGATGTTCGGTTTTGACAGTGCGAACGCTGAATATTATACCGACTACATTCAAATGGAAGTTTTGTTTGGCGAAAATCCCTTTTCAACCTTTTCGGATATGACATACGGTGCGGAAGCAAAAATATCGAAAACAGGCTATCGCACAGAATTTGAAGCCAATTTCAATTATTTTGAATTAGATGATGCCCAAAAAGAAGGAAATGTTAAAATAAAGCTGAATAAAGTAACACGTATATATAGTAAAGGCAGTGATATAGAGGGATTATTTACAGTAGAAAAGAACGGTGAAATCATTTATGATAATCAAAAAGGTTATATCATGCAGCTTCCGTGTCCTGCGGGCGATGGAGTATTGGATTTTCAAAATACAAAAGTAAAAATCGGTGAATTAAACATTACTGCGTTTTTTACAGGTCTTAACAATGTCCCCGAGGAATATGATGAACGCTTGATAGAAGCCGCAGAAATAATCAAGCTCCCAAATACGGTCAAAAAATTTATAATCCCCTCTGCCGTTAAGCTAAACGGTATAAATGTGAGCCGCGGAAGTAAGCTATACAGTCATTTTTGGTATAATCCCGAAAAGAAGATTATTGATGTTAACATAGGGTTTGATAATTTTATCGAAGACAATGACAATCCTATGGAGCAGTACCGTATAAACAGTGAATTGAATTCAAAAATGACAGTCATTGACGAGAATACCATCTCGGCAGAGCTGTATCTCACAGAGGGGAATAATAACAGAATTGATTCCTTTGATGCAATAATCACATTTTTGCCCGATGAAGGATTTGAATTGAAATCTACAGACGGTAAATATATTATTAAAGGACAGACAGAAGATTTTGTTCCGCAATGGCAGTGGACTGAAGAACAAAGGAATACTCCTGTGCCTGCAGTGGTAATGATTGATGAATAATAAGCAACATAATACGGCTTGGTCTGCCTGGATTGACGAAACCAAAAAGACCATAACCATAAAGGAAACACAAAACGCAAAGCAAGTATTCTTTAAAAACCGTGAAATCGGTATAGAAACAATTATGAAGCTTGTTTCTAAAGGATACAAAATAGGATAGTATACCTGATATTTTGTGTCAAACTTGTTTTGATATAAAATATCAAGTCAACAAAACAGTTTTTGCGAAAACTGTTTTGACGCTATATGCAAATTTTATTTTGCGTATAGCACAAAGGGGTATGGGGAAATGTGAGTTGCCCCATAATTAAAACAAATGCGGAAACGCCGATTTGTTTTAATTTGCGCTCGGCAGGGCGCACACACCTGTTAAGGTGTATAAGTGCGCCCTTGTTCCCTTGTTAAAACAAGGGATTGCCCTCGTCCGCCGTATGCTCCCGTAAATTCTTAACTTTCGCCCTCACGCTCTCGCTCGAAAAGATTTCAATTAAAAGCGTTTGCAGCTGCTCGTTTGAAAAGTCCTCTGCGTTACCGATTATGCTTTCCAAAATTGCCCCTCGCTCGATTAACCGTTTTGTCCGTTTCTTTCGTTCGGCTTGCTTTTGCTCCGATATGAGCCGTTTTTTCTTGTTGTTGAGCTGATTGATTTGCGCCTGTGTTTTTGCAATTTGTTCGTCAATGTTTTTCATAAAATATCGTTCCTTTCTGTGTTTTGGGTATGAAAAAAGGACAGCCGATTTTTTCGGTTGTCCTTTTAATGTTGTATGTTTTTTTGTTTTAATTTTCTTTTTCTGCCAACAGATTTTTTGTAATAATAACCTTTTGTTCGTTTTCCAACCATTCAACACTTGCACCGAGATGTTCGGAAATGAAACGAATAGGCGTATATGTACGGTCATTTTCTATAAATGCCGGAGAATCAAGTTTGACATTCTCGCCGTTTACAACGGCATACTCTGCACCTATGGTAATAAGGATAGTTACATCTTCATTAGTTTTAAGGTTTTTACCCTTAATTGTTACAAGTTGTTTATCGCCGTTCCATTCAACGACAGCACCCAAGCTTTCAGCAACAAACCGTGCCGGAAGCATTGTTCGGTCATTTACAATTTTCGGCGCAACATCATTTGTCTTTATTTTTCCGAAAACAGAGGCATCTTTTTTGCCGATAGTAAGAATTATTTGATTTTCAGAGTTATCTGTTTTCTTTTCCGTCCAAGCGGCATAAAGCGTCATACTCTTTGTTATCTTTGCAGAAAAATCATACTTTGTTTTAAGCTCTTTATCAGTATACCAACCCGCAAAGTCAAAACCATCTTTGGTCGGTGTTGTCGGCTCTTTGATTACAGAATTTCTTGTAACGGTTTGACTTGACAGCTTGCTACCACCGTTTGTGTCAAACGAAACCGTATAGCGAGTTGTCCCGCCGCCACCGGAGCGCTTGTTCCACTTTGCATAAAGAGTTATTTCAGATGTATATCCGGCTGCTGCAAGTGTTTCAATTTTTGTAGCGAATGTATCTTCCAAATACCAGCCTGCAAAATTATATCCCGATTTGGTCGGATTGACGAGTATTGTTTCCGTGCCGTATGTATGGGTTGCAGGAGAATTTGCACCAAGAGTACCTCCGTCAAGTTCATAGTTGATGATATATTCTGCCGCTTTTGTTACTATATCATTATCTTGTTTGTCCAATGCAAGTTCAATTTGTGAAATCAAAAACTTATCCGCTGTTAAAGAAGTATTTTCATTTGCTGATGTGAAAAGTGTTTGTCCCACCGTAAAAGGTGTTCCAAATTCCAATTTAATAGGATTGTTTTTGCTAATTGTAATATCTCCATTAATGTTTATCGGAATAATATTATTTGCTTCATCAGCCAAAAATTCGATAGCATTATCCGTATTATCCGCAGTCAGCGTTTGCATAGGCTGAAAAGTCTTAATTTTACTGTTGTTTTTAAGTGATACCTTTCCCAAACTTCCTTGCATAGCACTCGTTATACTTGAATTATCAAGTGTAATGGCAGGAATACCTTCTTGTTGGTCATTCAATATATCCACTTCTGCATTTTTCGTATTTATAACATCTATTGCAAACGGCTCATATTTGAGATACAGCCCATTGATAATAAATGCTCCGATACAACTGTTTTCAGCGGTACTGATATTGTCAAATATATATTTGCTACCAGCATATTCCGAAGCTGCAAACACATTATTGATAAACTTTATGCCCGAAAACTTGACGGAAGCCTCTTTATTTGCCGAATAAAACAGACTATAATCTTCTTCCGTGCCGCCTGTGAAAGAAGCCTGATAGGTATTTTCACCATCAGTGTTTGTAAAAGTAACATTTTTGGTAATGTATGTAGGTGAATCAGTCGACATTACAACATCACCGCATACAACTATTGTTCCGCCATCGGCTACAAGTCGCATTGCAGTGCTAATAGAAGCAACTGCTTTGTCTGCTGAAACACCTAAATTCTTATCGCTGCCTTTTATACTGTCGAGATAAATCGTATCAATATAGGGCACTGTGTCTGTTTCGGTTTCAATATCGTTCGTTCCGTTGAGTATTACTGTTACTTTATTGTCCTTAACCGCCACATAATCATATGGGTAGCTCGAAATAGGATTGCCCATAGTGCCAACACCGTTAAATTTTGCTCCTATTTTCTTTCCGACATCCTTAAAGATAACGGTATATGTATTATTATAAATGTTTGCATCTTCCCAATTTGCTCCATTCCAAGTAATAAGATTATTAGGAAGCTCTCTTGAATCTCCAAAACCGTCAATTTCAGCAGAAAGAGTTTCACCAACCTTTGCATTTCCGTTTATGGCTGTAACTCTGATAGCCTTGTTTGAAATGGCTTCATCAGTCGGTGTTGTCCGGCAAAGATTATATGCCACATAACCATTTGTAACAGTACCGCTATCCACACCGAATTTAATATAGGCATACAAATTAGGTTGCCCCATATTCATTGTACCGCAGTCAAGTGTTCCATCGTTCTTAAATTCACCCTGAAACAATATACCGCCAACGGGATTTGATTTCTTGCTGATTTTAGCAGAAGCTCCGCTTTCCAATGTGAAGCTTCCGTTCATTATGAGATAGCGTTTTGCTTTACTATCATTCGAAGGCTTACTCTCAAAAATAACAATAGCGCCGTCCTCAACTTTGATATTCGCATTACAAACACGGCTTATCCCGTTTTCTCCCTCATCAAAATTCAATGTGAGTCTTGCGCCGCTTTTTACATTGATGTCAATACTCTTTTCTATTGACGCATCAACAGATACATTGCCTGTAATATTCATTTCAGTAGTTTCTGTGTTTTTCAAGGCTGAAAGAAAATCAGCTTCGTTTGTAATGTTAGTGCTTTCGGCAAATGCAACTTGTGTCAAAAGTGAAACAAGCATCGCAAAAGACAAAAGAAAGCAGAGCAAATTATTTGTTTTTTTCATGGTGTAAATATCCTCCTAAAACATATATTTGTTTCGCAATAAACTTTTTACTTGCCGAACTGCAATTATCGGCTTTTGTACTTTCATAGGCAACACTCCTTGAATAGATTTAAGTTGACATATCGTGCAAAACTCTGTTTTTCAAAAAGAAACACAAAAAGGCACACCTTATTTACTCTTTTGAGAGATGTAAAGTGTGCCTTTAATATTTCTATTATATTTTTGAAAAATGACAGACTTATACTGTATGTATGTATGTATGTACCGATTTTACGCCAACCAACATAGTCTGTCAAGTCCTTTCTGCAAAAAATTATACAATTTTATTATAACATAAATTTCTTGTATAGTCAACGCTTTTAGAGCGTTTTCAGCGTTTTGCACGTATTTTGATAAATTAATTATATCACAATTTTCTTAAAAAAATCAATGGTTTCTAAAAAGCTTCCCCAATATTTTTCCAATCTTAACCTTTTCTTTGTCACCTTTTTTGTTTCAATATTTTCAGATTGCTGCTGCCCCTCAATTATTCTTTTTGCCAATGCTTTTTTTGTTTATCCGCAGCTTGTCCGGCTGTTAACGCAGCTTAACTTTCGGCTAATTTATTTAATGTTTCAAGAAGCTGTTTATCTTTTTCACGGTTATGCTCTCTTTCCTTTTCAAGCTCCGATTGCAGCTTCTCCACTTGTTCCCTTAAAAATACAACTTCACTATCCTCCGGAGGCGTAAACAAACCGTCAATCGTTGACGTAAACAGCTGTAAAGCAGTTGATAGTTCCTTGTTCTTTCTTTTTTGATGAACAGCTTGCTTTGTAACAAAACAAACGGCGATAATCGTTGCTGCAATTGCCATTCCCTTTATAATTTCTAATGTTTTTTTATACGAACCTCCAAAGCCATCCCGCAATCGCAAAATTTCTATATAACTCTAAGTGCAGTTTCTAACAAATATATTATATCACAAAATCGGTTAAGATGTATATAAGAGTAAAAGTTTTTTAAAATCTTTATCCCTGCGGTGCAGTATCTTATGAGGTTAATAAAAAGCGGCTTTCAATACGCTTTACTCCCCATACAGCGAGGAACGCAGAGCAAGGGCGAGAAATTATGCAATAAAGAACAACATAATCTCCAACATAGACTGTAGGCATAAAGAGAGCATATAACGGCGGTTTCAGGTAAAAACATCAAGTCAAGATTTGTGTGATAGCTTAAAAACCTTGTTTTGATATGGGTAATGTGTTTATATATTCCGAACAGTTTTATGTGTTAAGACTTGGTTAAAGTTTATAAATTTATCAAAAAGGCTTGACAAATACGACAAGTGTAGTGTATAATAAAACCGTAATACGACATCAGTCGTAGAAAGCGAGGTAATTATCTTGAAAAACTTTGAAAAAAGACTTCCGGACGCGGAGCTCGAAATTATGAAAGTGATATGGCATAATGAGTGTCCCATATCCACAAGTGAGGTGAAACGAATTATTGATGAAGAAAGCAATGCCAATCGAACGCAGCAAACCGTTCAAACGCTTATCAACAGACTGATAGCAAAGGAGTACATTGCAAAGGACAAAAGGGGAAAAGAATATATCTACACGCCGCTTGTTGCCGAAAAAGATTATGTCGAATTTGAAAGCGAATGTTTTTTAAAGAAAATGCACGGAAATTCCGTCACGAATTTAATGCGCGCTTTGTTTGACAGCAAAAAAATAAGCGACGAGGATATTTCGGAACTTGAAAAACTGTTTAAGGAAAAGAGAAAATGATAGAAATTATAAAACAAATTTTTGAGCAAAATGTAATTTCATCAATTAAATTCTCGGTTGTAATTATTTTGCTTTTAGCTCTTACAAAGCCGGTTATGAAAAGGTATACGGCAGGTTTTCGATACTATTCGTGGCTTGCGGTTATGCTTATTTTTCTGATACCGTTCGGAAAACTCGGTATAAGCTATAAGGTTCCGATATCGCCTGTGATCATGAACATACAAAGCGAAACAAGAGATATTCGTAATTGGTATGAACAAAAGCTGCCGCAGCAAACGGTTACGAAAACCGTATCCGTTAAACCGAACAACGGCGAACAAGCCGAAAATCCACCGTCGGAAAAAACGACGGCTACGGTAAAATACAAAACACCGATTGATGTGAAACTGATTTTAAGTGTTATCTGGCTGGTCGGCGCAGTACTGTTTTTGATTTTGCATATAAAACGGTATTTTTCTTTCCGAAAAACGGTGAAAAGAATATCATCACCGCTTTGCGATGAAAACATTGCCGACATTCTGGATTCGGAAAAGCAAAAGCTTAAAATTACTTCCGATATACCGGTGCGTGTTTCCTCTGCTGCCGATACGCCTATGCTTGTGGGAATTATTCACCCGTTTATCCTATTAAGCGAAAACGAGTTTTCAGATGATGAGCTGCATTTTATATTTCGCCACGAGTTGATACATTACAAACGAAAAGATATTTTATATCAGCTTATCACGTTAATTTTTATATCGCTCAACTGGTATAACCCTTTTGCTTATATCATGGCACGGGCAATAGAAATTGACGGCGAAACGGCTTGCGACGAAAAAGTGATTAAAGGGAAGGCATACGAAACGAGAGTGTTTTACGGTGAAATGCTGATTAACTTTCTAAAAACACAAAATCAAAAAAAATCATATATGACTACAACATTTTTTGGAGGGAAAAGAGGTATGAAAAAGCGACTTACTCTGATAGCAAGTAAAAAAATAAGAAAAAAAGGAACGGCTGCAATGGCTGTTTTAATGGCGTTTACCATTGCAACATCTGTATGTGCCGCAGCAATGAGCAACGAGTTTTTTGACGAAGTATTCAGCGGTGATACATCGTATTTGGCGGACTTTGTAAAAACGGAAAGGCAGAGCGTAAGCGATGAAAACTATACGCTCACCCTTGAGCAATACCTGGTTGCGGAAAAACAGGCTGTTGTTATTTTCTCAATCGAAGCACAAACTGACGCGGCAATCGCTGAATTTAATGCCGTTGACGAAAGAGGAAACAGCACTTTTTGGGATATGGATACAATCGGATTCGGTCCGGTTGATTATGACAAGGCTTACAGAAGCGGCTTCTCAACCGGTTCCCTGAACAAAAAATTTGATACCGAAAGAAAGAGATATTTTGTTTTGGAATGCAATTCGATTGATAACAAAGATAAGATTGATTTTTACATCTGCACAAACAAAATAAAAGGCTCGCCCAAAATTTTTATCCCCATGGAAAGCAATATAGAAACAAAGACGCTTAAATTTGATAATATTGAGGTTCAATATAATCCGATATCCATTGAATTAAGCTATCCCGTAACCGAGAAAAATGTTTGCGATTGGTGCGACATTCGTACAAATTACTTTTATTTCAGAATGAAAAACGGTGAAATTAAGACCTTTAATCAGTTATACAGACAAGACGGCAGCAATATTGAAGCAAATGCAGGACATTTTCGTGCATGGGCAAAAAGAATCATCAAACCCGACGAAATCAAAAGCATAATTGTAAATGATACGGAGTACCCGACAGACGATGTTTCAAACTCCAAAAAAATCGAAATCGACAACCGATTGAAGCCTTTTACAATTAAGCCTTATATTAAAGAGCATTTATGGCTGCCGCTTAGAGAATTTTGCGAAAAGCTCGGTGCGGATATAGTGTGGAACGAATCCGACCGCACGGCAACCGTTACATATCGCGGCTCGACCTATGTGTTTGCGCCGGGCTCAGCCAAGGTGATCATTGACGGTGAAACGGCTGACTATTACAACAAGGAATACGATCAAACAACATTTATTGATGAAAGGGGAAGAATGATTGTTACTCCAAGCTTTACGGAAAGAATGGACATAGACTGTCACGGATATAATATGTATAATGAGAACGGCGGCATAAATCCGAACGCAATGATGCACATAGCGCCGTAATTGTAGGATATAGCACCGCACTTTACAACAGTCAAATAACTAATTTTATTAAAAGGCTATGAATTTTCAGCGGATTCATAGTCCTTTTAATTTGTAAATATCCTTCCATAGGCATATAAAGAACATATAACGGCGGTTTGGGGTAAAAACATCAAGTCAAGACTTGGGTGCGAGAAGTTGAAAATCTTGTTTTGATATGGGTAATGTGTTTATATATTCCGAACAGTTTTATGTGTCAAGACTTAGTTAAAATTTATAAATTCATTAAAAAGGATTGACAAATGTAGCTGACTATGCTATACTGATTACAGTAGCTACGAGTGTAATTACACTTAACAAAAATCTTATGACGCATAAGGGGGCATTTTATATGTCAAATGCAAAACACACAATTACCGATTCGGAATACAGTATTATGAAAATTTTGTGGAACTCGGAAAAGAAAATGACGGTATCCGATGTTGTCAGGGCTCTTGACGGAAACGACTGGACGCCGTCTACCGTTTCTACATTTTTGCAGAGATTACTAAAAAAGAATGTTGTATCTTGTGAAAAAAAGGGAAACACAAATTTATATTATCCGATTTTGAAACAAAATGATTATGATATGAGCGAAACCGAGAGCTTTTTATCGAAGATATATAAAGGCTCGGTTAAAAATCTTGTTGCGGCACTCTATGAGAACAAAAAGCTTTCCAAAGAGGATATGTCGGAGCTTAAAAGTATGTTTGATTTGGAGTGATAAATTTGTACGACATTTTCAAAACAGTGCTTATATTAAGCCTGTTCGGGTTCGGGATAACGGCGCTGCTTTTACTCTTAAAGCCCATTACCGCAAAAAGGCTGCCGGCGAGGTGGCAATACTGCGTATGGGTTGCCCTGCTGATTTCTATGGTATTACCGGCATACAAGCTGATACCGAAAAAAGAGGCTCAAAGGCTTTCAATAGTGCCGCAAAATCAAACGGTGCAGACCACAGTGCAGCCGCTGGAGGAAATCAGTCCCGATACGGTTGTAACCTATGACACACCGATTGAATATCGGGAGGTTAATCTATCGCCCAAAATTCAAATACGGCTCTTTGACCTTATTGCATATATATGGGGCGCAGGCGTTCTCATATTTTTGCTTGTTGTCATTATAAGCTATTTAATGTTTTTGTGCCGTAAAAACAAAAATGCAGTTAAAATTTCCGACAACAAGATATTTTCGGAAGTAAAAAAGGAGCTTAAAATTAAAAGACGCATCAGACTGAAAGCGTCATCAGATATAGGCTCGCCTATGCTTGTGGGGGTATTGTTCCCGACAGTGTATATTCCCTGTCTGGAAATTCCCGACGATAATATGCGTATGGTGCTTTTGCACGAGCTGACGCATTATAAGCGAAAGGATTTGCTCATAAAATGGTTTGCAATTTTGGTAAATGCCGTTCACTGGTTCAATCCGCTTTGCTATCTTGCCTGTGCTGCTTTGAGCGAAGCGTGTGAGGTTTCGTGCGATATGTCGGCGACAAAAAATATGTCCGAAGATGAACAAAAGTTATATATGCAGACAATTCTTAATTTAGTCGAGGAAAGGAGCTAAAAAATGCTTGAAAACTTATACACAACTAAAATGAGTGCAAATAAAAAGACCTTGCAGAACAGGTTTACAAAAATTCGCAGGAAAAGCGGACGGATTTCAAAAATTATGGCGGCGGTAATGTCTTGCGTTATTGCTGTGACCATGCTCGGCGGGGCTGTCGTTATGGCGGCAATGGACGGTTGGGAACTAAACAACGGAATAATTATTGTGAATGGTGAGAAACAAACGATAGATATCAAGCACATTGAAAACTCACGGTATTTGAATACCGACAGTTATTATGTCCCGCTCCGAAAAGTATTTGAAATGCTTGGCTGTAATGTGAATTACAATGTTCCGAAAAGCAATGTGCCCGATTATATGAAAGGCGAAAAAAACTTCCCGTCCTATGCTTGGGAGGGACAAGAAAATCTGGTTACTGATTCTGTAACACAGCAAATTTACGGTGCAACCACAGGGGCAAATATAAATATGCCTATTATTGAGATTGTATCTGAAAATGGAGAGAAATGGTATTGTCAGATAGGCAGCGAAAAATACAGTAACGCTTGGGCTCCGCCTGTTTTGCTGCTTGAAGATACCTCGTATATTTCAATCCGTGCGGTTGCCTATTATTTGATACCTGAAAACGAAGATGCTGACTATTCTATTTTGTGGGACGCCGTTGCACACGATACATATTATTTAGGGCGTTTAACCTTTGATGAAGAAACATTAACCCTGACTATTGATACCAATGCCGGACCCGGAAACAGAGTGCACATAGACACACTAAACACGATATTGGAAAACGACGCATTTAGAATTATGCAGAGAATAGAAAGTAGAAATTACTTGGTATGTATGATAGAAAATTATACTCAAGCAAATGCGGAAACTTGTATCTCCATTGATAAGGCAACAGGAAAAATTGCACAGTTAGAAACATTCCCGTCTGATGTTGCTGTTCGCTTGGGATTATCGTTTGAAAATGAAAACACTTTTGTGTTAAAGCAGACAATATTAAATTCCGATGAGCTTCAAGAGATTAGACGATATGATTTAAGCACACAGCAATATAAAGAGCCTTTGAAAATGGAATATGTAGAATGGAAAGCACAGGAATAACGGGATAAGGAGCTAAAACAATGTTTGAAAATTTATACACAACAAAAATGAGTGCAAATAAAAAGACATTGCAGAACAGATTTACAAAAATCCGCAGGGGAAACGGTCGGATTTCAAAGATTATGGCGGCGGTAATGTCGATTGCAATAGCCGTTACAATGCTCGGTGCAACTATCGTTATGGCGGCGGTCGGCTCTGACGGCTTGGAGCATTGGGATAAAAACGAGATCTATTTTCTCGGCAGTATGAGCTTTACGGCAAATACTTCGGGAAAGAATGTTCCGGATTGGGTCAATGAAGATGTTGTCGGAAATGACGGAAATATATCCGTTACCATAAGAAATTTTCAAATGCGGCGCAGGATAGCGGGTTATGTCTCGCTGTTTACAACTGTTGAATTGTCCGGTGCGGGCGGAACAACACAGCTCGTTTCAATCAACGGCGCAGGGATAAGCCGTGCGGCAGCTTTTGACAGCAACGGCGCCTTAATCAGCGGCGGAGTGTCTTCAAGCCTTGACGATCCGTATGTAAGCAGCTATCGTTTTATAGAGGCGGCCAAAGAGGGTGGACTTTTGGAATATGCAAAACCGTTTGTTGAAAACGGGATGCTCGACAGCGAAAGCGGAAAAAGAAAATGCGTCTATGTTGAATTTGGCATCGATGATAACAAGAACATATGCGCAGTACGTCTTAATCTTTGTTTGACCGATGAAACGAATCCTTATGATATACAAAGAAATGATAATTTTGATGCGATTGACGCTGCCGTAGACAGTTTGGATATGATCGGAGTGACCGGTGAGAAAGCAGAAGATTTCTTTCACTGCGGCTATAGTGTGTATTTTACGGATTTTGAACGGGATTATAAAAACATCGAAAACAGTGCTGTTAAAATAAGCGTGGAAAAGGCGGCGCCGGAAGAAATGATTATCAATACGGATATTGGTTTAGAGAATGCCGAATACGTTAATGTAACGATTTTAGACAATAAAAATAATGCTGTAACGGTACAAGAAGAATCTGCGGCGTTAAACAGACATACAATTACAAAAAGATATATGATATTTGATGAAAAAACGACATTTAATTCCGGTGGAAAATACAGAATATGTATAGGCATGCTGGATAAGGACAGAAATTTAATTTACCGCTGGCAAAAGTATGTGACGGTTCAGTAAAAGGAGGTTTTACGATGAAGAAGATTATAGCAGCCCTGCTTTGTATCATGATGCTATGTACTACGGTTACATTTGCGGCAGAAACCGAAACAGTCGGCGGAACCATCACGCTGACGCAGTTTTTGGGCGTTGGCCGCACAGAAGCAAAACGGGTCAAGATGACGTTGTCCGCAGACGGTTCCAAAGCGGCATATGTGGATAAAAACGCCTTTTATGATATCAGCGACCGTCTTATGCTCACCTCGTCTTTTGAGCCGGAGTTAATAACACTTGAGGGTACATACATAACAGTCGAAAAAACAGACGGAAGTTTTTCGTATGCGTTTATAGGACAAAGCGGCGGCGTTGACCGATACAGCGCTTTAATGAGCAGAATGCCATATGCACTCTATACGACAGAAAATCCGTCAGCGTTTATGTCGCTGAATAACAGCAGTAACGACACGGATTTCAATGATATTAAAAATCACTGGGCAAAAGATACAATAGAAAAATGGAAAGATAAAGGTATTATATCCGGATATCCGGACGGAACATTCAAGCCCGATAATCCCGTAACTCGTGCAGAGCTTGCAAAAATACTTACATTGGCATTTGACCTGCAAGAAAGAAGCCCGCTCGGCTATGAAGATGTTAAATCGGAAAATTGGTATTATTCGTATTTGGAGCGCTGCGCGAAATATATTCCTGTTTATCCGCTTCCCGTATCTTACGAAACAAATACTCCATATCAAGAAGTGACCGAAAAAGGCTTAAACTATTATTTGCCCGAAACACTGGCTATGCGTATGCACGTTGCGGAAGCGTTGGTTGAAATCAAAAAGGATAAAGAACAAATAAATACGAAGCTTCCGTCAATACAAGATATACAAGCCGATGTAACGGCTGCGTTCAAAGATGATGATTATGAAAATCTTTACGCAATGCACGGCACAATCCCCGAAAATGTAACAAGAATGCTTGAATATACCTACCTTGCAAATAAACTTGGTATTATGCAAGGCGACTCTAACGGATATTTTCGTCCGTATGACAGCGTAACAAGGGCAGAGCTTATTACTATGCTTGACAGAATGACATCAACAGCGGATTGAGGAATTTTATTTGCTATGACAACAAACGAGATTAAACAGGCTTGGTCAATATGGATTAACCAAAGTGAAAAAATTATAACCGTTAAAAAATCTCACGGCGGAAAAGAAATATTCTTTGAAAGCCGTGAGGTTGGTATGAAAAAGGTATGCGAGCTTGTTTCAAAAGGCTAGGCTATAGGATAGGATAAAACGGGGGGGTGAGAACGAGATGCGAAAGCTGCTTTTTATCATATCGGTATTTATAATATGTGTTTCGTGTGCTCCGGCAACATTTGCAGAGCAAGCATACTCTGATGAAAAATGTTCCGAATGGGCATATTACTACATTAAAGACGCAGAATCCCCTCTGTATGACATAATGCCGCAGGAAATGTACGGCGGCGATTTTATAGCGTCTGTTACACGGCAAGAATTTTGTGAGCTTGTATACAATACGGTCGGTTATATGAACGGTGTTACAAATGTTTCGGATGAAATCGGAAAATCAACGCCGATTTACCCCAAATTTTCGGGAAAGACATCACCGTTTGAAGATACAAACAGCGAGTATATTTTAGCTCTGTATGAAAGCGGAATAATTAAGGGCAAAACCGAAAAAACCTTTTGCCCGTCAGATTATCTGACAAGAGGGGAAACAGCTCTCATTATAAGCCGCGCTGCCAAATATTGCAATTTGAAAAAGCTGCCGTATAAATTGCCTTTTAATGATACTTATTCTCTGACAGATGAATCATCGGACGCAATAAAATCCGTCTGCGGAATGGGAATTATGAACGGAACGGGTGAAAATCATTTTTCACCTTCAGAAACGCTTTCAAAGGAACAGGCGGCTGCAATCGCAATGCGGCTTATCAATTGCATTGCACATCACAGCGAAATCAATTCGGAACTATCCTGTTATTTTAATTTAATGCAGATGTGGATTGAGGACAAAGACGGCAATGTGATTTTTATGCTTCCGATGTACTGGACAACATATGATTACCGCATTGATTACGGTTACAGCGGTTGGGATTTCTTTGAACACAACAAAAAGACTGTGATTGCCGTATTCGGCAGCGACGCACCGCAAACAGAAGCACATACGGAGTTTTACGAACTTCCGAGCGGCAATAAAATTCTTGAACTTCCGAAAAAGGCGGGATATTTTCTTGGCATTACAGAGGACGGAAAGTATATTATAACCTATGATATAACAAAACCCGCCGAGTATGGCTCGTGGGGTGAAACAGTCTATGGTGTTTACGACTTTAACGGTGCGGAAATACTTCCGCCGATTTATAGCCGGGATGAATTACATAAAGCCGGTTATATTGATTATAATGATAAATAATGTTCGGTAATTAAAAGAGCATAATCATAACCGAAAACAAATCCGGCAGGGTTATTCCTTGTCGGATTTGTTTTTTTTGAAAAAGCAGTAAATTATACGATACCGGACGGCAGAGCCTGCATACAGCCTCAAAACCGACTGCGCCGGCAACTTTTGTTATTGGGATATGACGTCGATAAACAGCGCATTACTCACACAGGCTATGTATTTATATATTCCGAACAGTTTTATGTGTCAAGACATAGTTAAAATTTATAAATTCATTAAAAGGTCTTGACAAACTATGTCTAATGTGGTAGACTATATATGTCGACAACAGTAGATTATATTGGAGGTATGCCTTATGAAACACATAAATATAGGTGAAGCGGAACTTGAAATTATGAAGGTTGTATGGAAAGCAGATGAGCCGATAGGTTCAACGGCAATCGGAAAAGCCGTTGAAGAAAAGGGCTGGAAACGCACAACGATTGCCACATTTCTTGCAAGGCTTGTTGAAAAGGGTGCGTTGTCTGCCGAAAGACGGGGCAAGGCGTGGTATTACACACCAATTTTAACGGCAAAGGAATATAAAAAATCGCAGGTAAAAAATCTTATTAAAAATCTGTTTGACGGCTCAGCCGAAAATTTGGTTGCCGCACTTTTTGAGGAGGAGCAGTTTTCGGAAAAGGATATACGTGAACTGAAAGCGATTTTTGAGAAAAAGGAGGGATAAACTTGATTGGTGAATTATTTAAAGCTCTTTTAATCACATCGCTTGCCGGCTCTGTCCTTGCGGTTGTTATCAGCCTGCTTCGCCCGATTACAAAAAAGCTTTTCGGGTATTCGTGGCATTATTACATATGGCTGTGCGTACTTTTTGTAATGCTTATGCCGGTGCGGTTTAATGTTAATACAACGCCTGCGCCGAACATTGCAACGCAAACGGTACAGACACAGCAAACAGTTGTCAGCAAACAACCCGAAACAACCGAGAATACTGTGCAGACAGCCCCGATTCAAAAACCGCAGCTTTTGCAGAAAGCAACTGTTATATGGGATAGGATAATTTATAACCGAATGAATATTTTAACGTATTTATGGCTTATCGGCGCTATAGCTTTAATGCTCTTAAATATTGTGCGTTATGTAAGGCTGAATATTAAAATACGCAAAAACGGCGAGGTCATATCCTGCCCCGAAACAAGGGAGTACACCGACAGAAAAATCAATGTTCGTGTGTGGGAAAATGT
>OGHJ01000875.1_pt1 | contig 38869 bp, 43 predicted proteins | sample 1571351 | NCBI WGS metagenome assembly OGHJ01 (sample SAMEA2582037, study PRJEB24529) | metagenome | biome: Human gut stool | place: China | collected 2011 | reverse complement strand
CGTCGCTGTTCCTCCCTAACTTACTCCGCCCTAACTTACTTCGCCCTGAAATACATCTTCATTGTATCAAAGCAGGCACGTGGCGAAAAGTTGGAGTTTTTCCATAGAAAGATGCTCTGGGGCGAATGATGGTTCGCAGCACATCTTGTTATAAAATTGGATATGTAGTAAAATATTAATCTATAGTAGGCCAATAAAAATAAGACGCTGTTAAATTGTCAATATTCCTAACAATTATTCCGGCCCGTTGCAAACCACAATTAATATGATACCCATTTAGGGTCCCTTTTTCCGCCCTGCATTCTGAAAGATAATGGGCGTTTTCTAAACAGTTTTTAAATCTGTGCTTTCTACCCACCTCATCATCTGCTGAGGAAGTGTATCAACAATACGCAGAATAACAAGATAAAAGTCTTCGTAGCAAAAGAAGCCTGTCCCTCTCGGGACAGACTTCCTGCTTTCTCACATCTTATTCAGTTTTCGCACATACTCCTCCCGATTCATTTCCTAAGCTGTGAAAGCGTCTTTCAGTTTCCAAGTCAACTGATTATAGGCGTCCGATTGTACTCCCGGGCAACCGCCTCCGTCTTCTACTTCCCTTTCTCCCACTCACGGACTCCCCTTCACACAGGTCTTTCCGTTGGTGCTCGGCACCACCCGATTACAATAGTAAGTATCCCGTTAGTAAGGTAGGCATCAAACGCTATGGCCGAAACAAAATGGCTGCGAAGCAACAATCACTACTACATCCTAGAGCTATCAGGCTACCCAATGCCGTCTGCCGCACCAGCAGCAGACGGCACTGGAGAAATTTAAGACGGCGAAAACGCAGTTCTATAAAGAAACGAAACCACACTGTAGGAACACTCTATATAGTGAAGGCATGCATCCTACACAGCCTAATCGACTCACTAGGCCCCCTCCCAATCCGCCAGTACATCCATGAGAGCCGTTAGAGTGACCGTGCAATCATCCAACGGACAGATCAGCCGGAACATCTGAACAGGCGATGTGCTGAAATTCAGTACAAGCGCCTTCTCCCCCCACTGTTTCGCTCTTGGGATTATGACGCCATATTTTGGTTTTCCAAAATATAATTTCTTCATCACAAAATATTGCAGGATAAGAAGTTTTCCATTTTCAGGTAAGATTTGTCGTGTCACTACAGGCCATTGCTCCATGATGATTCTTCTTTCATGTTTCGGCAAGATTATCATAATGGACAACGGATTTATTTTGTAATTGTAGTCTGCTATATTTATGGAAAACTTGCTAATTGGCGATGATTTATGTCCAGCAGCTCCCGCTGAGGAAACAGGGAGTACCAGTCGGTACTCCCTGCTTTTTTCTGGGTTTCAGGCAGATGGCATCATAGAAAATTTCTAGAAGCCGTTCAGCCTAGGTTTTGTGCTGATTTGCATGAATATCTTACACATTGTAAGACACAAAACGGAGTTCTTCATTCTCTCCAGAAATATCTCCAAATCTACGGCGTTATAAATACGAAACTATCTTGCGGGAAATATACATGAGCTAATTTGTCGGCCTGTTCGGGAGTTTTTGCTGGAGCTGCATATAGTTTTCCCCTTCTGTCATTAGGCTCAAAGAAAAAAACATTAAATTGGGAGTCTACGAAAACCCTGCCCAAGCATTCTTCGATTCCTAGCATTGGACTAATATAATTTAAATCGCCCTCAAGCAACTTTGGGGCAAGTTCTGACTCCTGAAGCACCAATGATAAAATGACACCATCTTTATTTTCAGGAGACTCGTATCCCTCAATGTTGATTGTCCCTGAAAACCTAAATTCGCGCAAATTCTTTTTTAACGCCCCAGTTATTTTGATATTTCGTTGTTCTGAAGTTTGAAACTCCCCACTTGTGTTTACTATCATGGCAGTATATTGTTTATCGATTTGAATATCTCGAAAGTAAATGAATAGTGCAAAGCCAACTGCAATTAAGAGCAATGCTAGCAGTGATGCTATAATTTTTCGGGTAGTACTTCCCTTTAAGAACTCCATTTTACACTTTAGGTAACATCACTCGGATAGATAGCATACGGAGGCATATAATATACTGTTCCGTCATCTCCACCACCCGCAAATTCGTACTCAAAGCCACTTGATCTAAAGTATTCGGCATAGGGATACGAGGGGCCTCTACTTTCAAGTTGCTGAACAGCTTTTCTCGCTAGGCCAATATTTGTAAAGTTACCAGTACTTCTTGTATAGTTTTTAAGCTCTTGATCCCTCCCGAGCATCGCATTATCATATTCGTGATTGACATCCTCATCAATGGTATGTGCTGCTCCCATCGGAATATAAGAATCCATTTCATCGTAGTAAACCCAGCAGAATTTTGCCCGCATACTGGTAATAATATCGACCGAATAAGTAGTGGGACTACTGGATTCTGTGTCAAAGATGCCAAACAGGTCTGCAAGGGTTCCTACTCCGACATAATCATAAGCTGCATCTTCAATTTTTCCCCAAAAATGTTCAATAACTGCATTCAAAAAATCTTTATGCTTCGCTTCAAAGACTTCGCGGTTATTTTCTTCATAGTAGAGCGACGAATCATCTGTTTTGGGGAATGCAGACATAAACACACAGTCATAACCATCATATGTCAGGGACTGAGTTGCAGACCATGTATTATGTCGTGTATCACCAGGTTCTGGATAACCCGCGTTAGCAGATCTTTTACTAGATGTGGTTGCAGGGAATAGCTGTTGCATATCTTCATCAGTAAGGAAGATTGTTCCTTTACTATTTAAAGCCAATTCAATTTTTTCCAACTCTCCAGAGTTTTCCGACTTTCCATTGTTCATTATTTGTTCCTTTACAATATGGGCATACATATTGAGCAGTTCATCCGATGAGTAACTACTATAATCGATCCCATTCGCAGAAACAGTCAATGGCATGGCTTCCAGAATTGAAAGGGCTTCCGCTTTCTTATTTTCAATTTTTTGTTCGATACAATTCCATGCATCTGAACTGATAGTTGGGCCTTCAGTGTCATTTACTTCCGTCACATCAGCCGCAAATACGCTTATTGAAAAGGAAGCGATAAATAGAAGGGTCAACAGCAAATTTGCAATTTTTTTCATAATTCTTCCTCCCATGTATTATTTTTCTGCTTTCTACTATTTATGACTAAATTTTAGCTTGCATTGGCATCACCTATTCTTTCTTCATCTAGTTTTTCCATTTTGGTGATTTAACTTTTTATTCCCACAAGTTCAAATTGAGACGCATTTTTAACCGCTATTAAGAGTAAAAATTATGCCGCACTACTGCCTGATAGTAGTGTTTATTACAGCCTAATCGTTATATAAGATAGTCAGTAGATAGCCCTAGATATGCATCTTCCTTGATCCCCTATCAGATATACTGGTTTATCAAATATGCTACACACATCGACCACCTCGTCTCCATTCTCGTGCCTTATTATGATAGGAAAGCTAATTTTCAAATTGCTTTAGCGTCTTTTTGATAATTGTTTAAAATTAAAAAAATTGGAAAATGGAACTATTCTTGATGGGTTTCTCTTTGCGATTTTTCTGATTTGTTGGTTTTAAAGTTTTATCCATTTTTTGCCTGTTAATTGTAATTATACGGCTATATCATATAAAAAGCAAGGCTTTCCCTTAACGACGTGGACATGAATCGGCTCTCCGTTTTCGTTGGACCAGAAGAAAACCAGATAGCCTCCCACACGAAACAGACTAGGCACAGTGAATTCCCCCTTGGCCAGCATAGCGGTACAGCAGGTGAGCATTCTGTCTCAGGAATTCCTCGAAGAAACTAATCTCTTCAGCGGAAAAGCCATCATTGAATTTCCACTCATAGGTAGGAAGCACACATCTTGCCGAATCAAAGCCGTCGTCCACAGCGCGTTCAAAATGGACCTCTACCATATCCGCATCATCTTTTTGGATCAGATGAGAATGGAGAATTTCGGTTCCATCCGCAAGCGTAATATAGGGATACATCATAAAGTCCACCTCCGATAGAACACTTCATTGATAATAGTTTATCATATTTTTTTCATTTGCATAAGATTACAGTCATAAACTGTATCCTTTTTGAAATGACCTTGCAGGGCCTGTTCGCAGGTCAGTTCGCTCGTGCGTCAGAATAGAATTCTGACTATCCTCCATGCTCATATGAAATTACACCGGAGGATCTTCGTACCCTCAATATTTGCAGTAGACGTTAGCAGCCTCATCCACGGAGATATCCTCAAAGGCAGACCGGTATGCTACCAGCACCTTTCTGGTGGTGTCCTGGTCTAGTCTCGCAATCTGCGCCGCCCGGTGGAAGTAGCCCATGCAGGCGTCGTTACTCCAGATCTCCGTCGCTTCCTTCATCGCGTCCGCGAAGCTCATTCCTCCCGATGCAGCCGGCACCATCTTTGCCGCCTCCATCCCTCGCAGATACTCTTTGATCGTCATCTGTGCAGCCTCCTTCTAACATGGTCACTGCGGCCCTGGAACACCAGGCTCCAGCGCCGTTCGCCGACTATTTCTATCCACGATTATCTTACCATACTAAATCGGCCAAGTCACTATTATTCAAAGCGATTGTCACGCCTGTGGACACATAGGCAACACCACCACACTAACTCCAGTTAGGAACCAGTATGGCGGTGGCCGTTATTAGGCGCTTTATACTCGCTGCGCTACAATGCATTGAACAACGGCATAGATGTTACTAATACTGTATTTCTTCGTAATTCGTACTAATAAACGTGGACAATGAGTCAATGAGGATATTGTTTATGTCAAAAAAAGCAATATCACACCTTAATTCTTCACAGCCAATCGGTATGTCCGATATATCGATTAAAAACGGCCGATCCCGCTCTACTGTTCCTTGGATTATACGAGAGTTTCCGCCTTCTGTAATTGTGAGTGTATATGCGACGATCTGTTCGGGGTTTGAAGAATAATATACAACCAGTGGCTGTACTGAGTACTTTGAATTTTGAGAAGTTAGGAAAATCAGCGCATTTCCAACGGCTTTTTTCTTTGTAGCCGCCTGAAAGCTCAGATTCATCCTTTTCCCAAAAGGATATTTTTTGTAAAACACAAACAGCTCCTGTTGATCGCTTTTTTTATCTTCGGATACCCAAAAAGAATAATTGAGATAAGAATCCAGTTCAAAGCATGAAAAAGAACTTGCATCAATTTCAGAATTTTGAATACAAAATGATTTCAATTCTTTATATGCAATGGTTGTTCTTAAAAAAGTAAGATTTACGACTAAGCCCCCTGCAGTAACTATGCAAAATAAGATAGTTAATATCGTTTTTTTCCTACTCATAGTTTCCTCCTATAGCAGTACAGAGCCAGAATCATCTGGCTCTGTACTGCTGTACTGAAATCACATAGTAAAGCTGAGTCTGTTATGAATCGTCCAGCTGTTTTCCTTGATGCTAGGGGTAATCGAAAGCTGAACCTCTTTATTTGTGTTAACAGAAACGGTAGGAGTAACGGTGAGAGATTTCCATGTATGGGTATAATAGCTATGAACAAGACGAGTAGATGCACTTGCAGGCGCATACACCTCAGAAGTTAGAACAAAAGAGTCCAATTGCTTATATCCTAATGGATCATCTTTTACTCGATATTCCGTAAAGGAATCTCCGCCATCCTGTTCAGAATACTCGGAACTTGTGCCACTTGTGTTATCGTCATATCTGCAAGAAAAGCTTGTGCTCTCAATGCTAAATGTGTTCGGTACGGTCTGATGGACGTAATCATAACCGGCGTCAGGATAGTCTTTTCCTCCAAGAACACTGTGCTTCACCCAATCTCCGTAGGTGTTAACAGTATAATACCGTGTAATTTCACCAGAAGGAGTAGTATAGGAATGATCATAATCAAGGGTTGCATAGAGGAGAAAATTTCCATCTGCCCCCTGGCTTGTACTTGAGGAAAAATGATCCGAAGAGGAGTACCGCTCATAATGATCATCTACCCACTTTAATGGCACATCAGTATAACTAACTGCTACAGGCTCCTCACCATTTGAAATCTTACTCGCTAAGCATTTCTCGATTTGCGGATATCTGTCAAAAAAGGCTTGTAGGCTTCCAGTTCCCTGTTCCTCGGCATTCTCATTCTGCACATTAAGTTTGGGAGTAACGGCGATCTGACTGTCATTAACAACAGCTATATCAAAATCAGCAAAGCTAATTTCTCCAACAAACTCATAGTTGTTGTCTTCATCTAATACAAGTTTATACTGGTCGCTTTCATCATTTTTTACTAGCTCTGCCGCAAAAGCAGGAGAACAAAAAGTCAAAACATGAAAATTGACAAGATGCCCGAAAGAATGCTTCTATAATACTTCATAAGAGTTCCTTTCACAAACTGATAATGATAAAATTTTTCCACCCTGTCTATAACTTTTCAACACAAACATAGTGGATTATGGACGAATTTGCTCTCGTGCAAATGTCACCCTTTTCAGAAGCTGTTGACCGTGTGTTATTTGATTTTGCTCGCAATATGAATCGTGGTGTCCTTATCCAGAATGCTCTGCAGTCGATAGTAGACTCCGGTACCTGGGTCTTTCCAGGCCAGTGTATTCATCTCATTCTGGGACGGAATGGAATACGTCAGCATTCCGCTGGTGCTTTCAGCATCTCTGCTGTACGGCTCCTGGGCTTCCCAATAACGGGCCTCGATGCCATTGATTTTCACCGTACTGCTGTCCCAAGTCGGAAGCTGCATCTGACCGGTCGAATACATCCAGGAGAGCGCAACGCCGTCACGCACCCAGTATTCCTGCACGGTATCAGCGATTTCATAGCTCTCCATCAGAGTGTAATTCTTCGGCAGCCATCCCAGTGAATACTTTTCTACGCTATTCGTACAGGGCTTCACACTCTCCGCCACTTCAGTCAGCAGTTCCCGAGAAACATCGATTCCGCTGATGAAAAACAGAATACCATCCCGGTTTTCCCATACCAGCAAGCTGTGCTTCCCGTCCTGATAATAGTCCGCCGCATTTCCCTGAATCGTCAGCGTCTGGCAATTTTTGATAGCATCCGCACTGTTCATCTGTCTCGCCAAACCCGCAGTAGATGGATTCGCGCATTCCAGAGAAAACGATCCTTCTGCTCCCTGATACTCCCAGGTCGTCGTATAATTGCGCGTATCATGCCTGATTGCCTTGATTCCCCAGCCATCCTTTGCCCAGGTCGGACGGAAGGTCAGCGGTGTGCTGTAGCTGTGTCCCTCTTCATCGCAGAAGTAGAGAACCTTTTTCCCATCAATTTCCCTCTGCCATTTGCGTGCTGTTGAAGTTGGCTGGTTGCCCAACTGAATCGTCTTCGTGGCGGAATCATAATCAATCTTCACCCCCAACAGGTCAGAGACTACGCGAATGGGCAGATAGTTCGTCTTGCCGCCAGCCGCATCTGTGTAAAGGATGGAGCCTGGGACCTGCTGCCCGTTGGGGGCGGTGATGGTTTTTCCTGCTGCGATCTTCATTTCGCCGTTCAGAGCAATGTTAGCAAAGTTGAAAGACACCTGGCCCGATGCGGCCAAGGCAGTGGTTCCCATGGTTACGACCAACAACGTTGCGACAACACCGGCAAAAAAAGAAGTTCTTTTCTTCATAGTATTATTCCTTTCACAGATGATTGGCCCCAGTGCGGATGGCCCCTTCAGGCCATCCGCACTGCGGTAATGCAAATTTCAGCGACGGTTTTTGCTTAAATCAATACTGCTCCGCCTCAAACAGCCAATCAGCAGAAAGGCCATCGGTTCCACGCATAGGAGTCATCGTAACACCAACGTTACAGGACAAATCCGCACCGTTCGTGCTCTTAATTACAGCAACGCTCCAATTACCGGGCTTTGCCGTCTCACTGGAGGAAAAATTTTCGCCATTGATCGAATAATTGTACGTAACTTTCAGATTGTTTTCGCTGTCCATATTGGTAGTAGCCACCCGGCAGTTCTTTCCTCGGCCACTCACGCACTGGAAAGAGTCACTACTGGGGTTGTTCCAGTATGCAGTTCCCTCATTACGGTAGGGATTCGGATTGGCACGGGTCAGTGCAGGAAGCTCATCACCAGAAAGGGTCGCTGTGATAATTTTCGCAGTACCATCCTTCGTATAGCGAATCTCACAGTCATCCGCAGCCAGTACAGCCGCCATCCAGGGGTCCTCATCCTGCGCCGCAGAATAATCCATGGCAGAAGCAGGAAGAACAGTGAACGCGCACACCATCGCAAGCGCCATCAGCAGAGAAGTCAAACGATTCAGCTTTTTCATAATTGTGACCATACCTTTCTGTAATAATTTTGAAGCACCACCAAAAACTTGTTGTTTCAGCTATTTCTTTATTTCTATCCCCCCTTCAAATTTTCCCCGGTATTGAAAGATATTCCCAAGGGGGAGTTCCCCCTTGGGTCTGCATATGCAGACCCAAAATTTCGTTCTTCTGGATTAACTCTTTGCCGTAGTCGACTGCTCAGGCTGTGCGACGCCATTTACTGTTGCCGCAAGGACCAATGTGTAGGTTTTTCCTGTTTTGACAGTCCAAGTTTCAGATACAACAGCAGATCCAAGGCCTGTTGCACTCCAGGACTTCAAAGTATCTGTTCCCTGCTTCAGCGTTACCTTGATGGAAATTCTGTCACTGTTATTCCCACTGTCGTACTTTCCTGTGCAGTATGCCGTCGTGCCATAAATCGACAAATCCGGGCCTCCTCTAATCGCACGCTCAGATGCCATAGCGGGAACTGTAAAAGTGAACATCAACAGCACAGCCAGCATAACCGGGAAAATGCGGCTTTTCATGAAAACACCTCCTCTCTGCGTTGTAAAAGGCTATTACGAATGCCCTTTACCTATTAACGCTTCGAGGAGGTGCTTTTCTTACAGGATTCTAAAAAAAATATTTACTTCGTCGAATTGTACAGAGTAACACTCTCTGCCATTTGCATAAGGTCAGTTTCATTTGCAAAGCCATCAATTATAAATTGCAGGTCATTTGCTTCATCAATCCAAATCAAAGCATTGCTCTGTTCTGGGTCAGTAGAGACGTAGAGCTGCCCTGGGCATCCATTTACCGTAATATCCGAAACAACCATATTTTCTGTGCGGGCCATCAATGTTCTGCCCTGATGCATCCGCATGTACTCAAAATGAATTCTTTCCCCAGACTCGTTTCTGTACTTTATTTCTGTATCATTTGGCAGTTCAAGCAAATCGCCGTCTTCACTGTATCCATTCGGTAATTTTGTGATTTGATACTCCGGCATGGGTAAAAGCTGATCCTCGACAGGCTCTTCAAAAAAGCGGTACACCACATATGTCTCATACCACTTCAGCATCCAATTCACAACAGCAGCGCGAACCGTTGGGCTCGCTGCCATCAGCGCACCAAGTGAGAGTGAACATACCAGGACAATTGATGCGACAGTCTGAAGGAAACGCTTCCAGATTGGACGTTCCCGCCGTTTTGCCCAGCCATTTGGGTCTTTCAGCATAGCTTCCATCTGCTTTTGAAAACGCAGTGACATCACCACTGGTTGAGAATCAGACAGTTCCTCCGAAAATTCAGATGCAGCTGCATCCAGAAGGATGTTCTGTAGCATTCTGTTTTCAGTTTGCTCCGTCATCGTACATACCCCTCCTCTCTCAGTTTTTTAATGAGCAGCGCTCGCCCCCGGTGAATGCGTGTATTGATCGCAGATTCAGACAGATGAAGCAATTTGGAAATCTCCCGTGTACTGAGTTCTTCCACAAATCGAAGTTCCAAGACTGCGCGGTAGACTTCAGGCATGTTTCTAATAATCTCGATAATGGAAGATTTGCTGTCCTCTGTCGTATTTTCTTGTTCAGCCACAAGCATTTCGTCCAAAGATATGTCCTGTCGTTGCTTTCTCAACAATGAAATGGATTCATTCTTCACTATAGTAACGAGATATGCACCTCTTTTATTACTGGAATCTTCCTGAATCTTCGAAAAATTTTTAATAACTTTCAGCCACGCATTTTGGACCGCATCCTCTGCGGCAGTCAAATCTGACGGAAAGTATCTCTGCGCAACTCGCAACATGGCGTTGCCATACCTCTCGTAAAGCTCTTTGAACAGATGCTTTTCTTCATCAGATTCAAGCATGAATAAATAAATCAGCAAAGTTCACACTCCAAATCTTGTACAAAACAGTATTTCTACGCTTATAAATACCGCTGACACTGTTTTAACCAATAATTTACACATTGTCAAGTTTGTGCTATGAGGTCCACCAGTGATACGCGTGCGCAATATCTCCCTAGGAGATTACTCTCCAGGTCGCCACTACGATAAGTATAATGAAAAAACTATCATAATCCAAGCCAATTCTCGATTCTACCGTCACATAAGCAGCACCGCCATCCTGATTCCGGATAGGAACCAGGGTGGCGGTGGTCGTTATTAAGCGCTTGCTTTATACTCGCTGCCCTACAATGCTTTGAACAATATCCCCTCCGGCCAATTCTGATGTGCGATAGACATTCTGGCAAAAAAATCCCAGACTGAAATCCATTCCTGCATCGTCCTGATCCAGCAACACACCGGTCACAGTAAAACGCCGTTCGGTCTGCGCCTTGCAGAAAATCTCAATGTACTCTTCAGACAGTTCGCACTCGCCATCCGTGATGAACACGATATCTGCGTTTTCAAAACCATCTTCCTGCATGAGTCGCAATGCCTCATTTAGCGGCGTATGAAAATCGGTACCACCGTCAAGAAAGGTTTCTGCCGCACGGATCTTATCTTCCGTGCCGTACTGCCTTGGAAGGAATAGATCCGTCTTGAAGCTGCCAGGGCCAGAAAAATGGATCAGGGCAAACTTGCGCCCCTCGCTTTCCGCGATTTCCAGCAAGGTCAAGGCAACAGCTTTGCCCCAAGATGCCAGTTCTCCCGAGGTGGAGCCTGACTCATCCAAACAGCAGATGATATCACCGGCGCCCTTATAGATGGGTTCCCGCCTACGGTACTGCTTAATCTGCTTACGCTGATACTTTCGCAGGAACAGTGGGAGCGTTTTCGGTGAGGCCAGCATGGCAAGTTCCGAGGTCAGTGCCCGGGACAGGTCATTGCCCAACTCCAGAGAGTATTTTTCTCCCCGGCCATAGGCAAAGCCGTTGCGCTTCCCCTGGGCGAATATCTCCCGAAAGCGGCCGAGATACTTGGAAATATCCCTCAGCGTATTACTCTGGCGTACACGTGCAAGAAGGGCCTCGTTTACAGGCGTCCGCTTCAGATCGGCAGGATCGCTGCTCCAAGCGCCGATGATGCTTTGCACTTCTTCAGCTTTTTCCGCTGCGGCGCCTAAAGCCTGCTCAATAATACCCGAAACAGACGTGCTGTTCTGCGTCTGACTGGCGTCAATGAGCTTGCTGACAGCCTCTACCTGCCGATGCTTGCTCTGCGCCTCATTGGCGGCTTTTACCACCGCATCATTCAGCGTAGGATTGTTCTGCTGGCTCTGTCTCAGCTGCTCCAGAAGGCCAGATAGCTCACTGGCCGCCTTTCCTTCTGCTTGTTCCAGCTTTTCCAGCGTATTGAGAGCGCCCTGCTTCCCGCCTAACTGGGAGAGCAGGTCATCCAACTCGCCGGAAGCTCTGGAAACAAACTCCGCAGCTGCTTCATAGGCAGGCAGCTCCCGGCCTTCGCATACAGTTTTCAGCGTGGGATATTCCTCGCTTCGAGTAATATGCTCCAGAATGGGTACGTTGAATTTGCGTGCCACCACAGAAAGGGCATCTTCTTCGTTGCGCCGTGGCATCAGAGAATAGAAGGACTGGAATACATCCTGTGACAGGGCCGGGAAGGAGCGCAGCTTCTGACAGGCTGACTGCTCGATCTCGTTCATTGCTGCGTCCTCACTTCTCAGGTCATGATAGATGTTGCTCTCCAGCTTGGTGGAGCGCAGCACCCGATCTGTCTGCTCCTGCATCGCCTTTTGTTCAACAGGCTGCTGCGCCCAGGGAGATGCAAGGACATCCTGAATGGTGCGGTAATCCTTCAGCATTCGCTGTTCGCCCCTTTCTCCTCAAAGGTTTTGAACCAATCCAGCAGAATACGCTTTGCATCTTCCAGCGCATAGCGCAATTCTCTGAAGTTGTCCTGAAGATACGGCACGGCACCATACACATTGGTTTCGCCGGACTCGCGCAGTTTTTCCAGAAAATTAAAATACTTCTTTCGATTCTGGCCTTTGGCATAGGCATTCAGGTACATATTGTAGTCGCCTTTGCGGGTGATGAGCCTGATCCAGAAGTCGCAGTGCTCTCCCGTATAGAAGAAGCTGAACTCCTCATGGTACTCCTTGTCAATGCACGTCTCCATGTGGCTGCTGCAAAACCGACGCAGCGCAGGCAGATCCTTCAGCGCGTCGGATGCGGTCAGCTTATCATACACACAGTCAATCTCTTTACAGATCTCCGGCGTCGCCAGTGCGCGGTGGCAGGGCCATACGGTGTTGTGCCATCGCCAACCGTCGTGGTCGGCACGGAGGTGCCCGATTTTCAGCTTGGGAACAGGGAAGGAGCATCCTTCCACCATTTCCCCATCATCCAGTGTTTCCTGGAAGGGACAAACACCAAGAAGTTTATTTAAGATAGAATCGTTCATCCATATATCACCTTTCTAAAAGAAAAAGCGAAACGATACTGTTGTGTGTATCGTTTCGCTTCCATGTTGTTTGATTTCTTAATTTTCACCGAAAAAGCCGTTATCACTTTTGGCAGACCACTTCACATACATATCCAGGTAGTTTTCCTTGATAAACTCCTGAATCCTGCTGATCTCGCGGTCATTCAAAACCCCTCGCTGCTGCACCTCGGTATCACCGTTGCTGCGAACAAAGAATTTGGCCGAGCCTGCCTCGGTCAAACGACTGTCGCTTGCGTGTACGTGCATACATTCGATTACGCAGTGGGAGGTGAAGTACAGATAATATCCGCAAACCTTAAATTCATAATATTTTGGCATATCAGTTCTCCATGAACTTTCGGTTCCGTTCCAGATAGCTCATAACCACCTGAATCTCAATATCATCCATACTGGTCTCAAGGACTTCGTCATTCGCCCCCAAAACAAGAGCTTTCTCCGGATTGTTCAGGTTCAGCACAAACAGTTTATCTTCTTTTTTTCGGAACGCATAGCCATTTACGATCAAATCAGCCTGCTCCGCAGCATCACGGATTTTTTCAGTCATAGGACACTCTCACTTTCTGAATCGGCTTCAAAAACTTAACCACGTCGAAATACAGGTTCTGCAAAATGGGAACCAGATCAATATATTCTTCCTCTTCCGCCGAAGCGTTATCGTACTTCGCGGAGCAGACGATATATCCGGCATCCCACTCCTTCACGGATGTATAGCGTTCCAGATGCGGAGAAGTCCGAAAACGTATCACATGTCCTCCATAAGAAAAGACTGTAAACTCTCCGCTGCTGCTCAACGTGGCAACATTCGTCATGTTCTCAGGCACCACCCTTCATCTATAATTGTATGTCTCCATGATTTACTTTAAATATTGATAGCCCTCTAATGATATAATATCAAAAAACAAAGGCATTATCAATCTATTCTTTGACTCGAAGGGAGGGCAAATGCCCTCCCTCCAATTTTCTCATTACAGGGGCAGTCCGCCCGGCTCATCTCCAAAATTGGGTACGAATCCGGGAGGTACGCCGAACCCATCATTGGAGCCGGGATAGCCGCCGTAGTAGGGTACGTCGCCGTTATCACCGCTGCCGTCCTTGGGCTTGGAGTCACCGAAGTAGACGTTATCGGCAATCACCTCAGCAGAGCGGCGCTTATTCTTATCCTTGTCTACCCAGTCGCGGTTCTGCAGCCGTCCTTCCACCACAGCCATACGCCCCTTGGTGAAAAACTTGCTCACAAAGTCCGCCGTAGCGCGCCAGGTCACGATATCGAAGAAGTCAGTCTCCTTCTCGCCGTTCTGTGCCTTATAATCACGGTCCACCGCGATAGAGAACGAGCACACGGAAACCCCTGACTGGGTCTTGCGCAGCTCGGGGTCGTGGGTCAGTCTGCCCATCAAAATAATTCTGTTCAGCATGATAATTCCTCCAATAAATAATTTATTTAGGTATGTTCCTCTTGTGTTTGTGGTGCGGGCTCATCACCCTGCACCGGATACCAGTGGTGGATACAGGCCGGATCTTCACACTGACCGTTCCATGTCACACCGCCGCACTCAGGGCAGCGGCCCGCATCATATCCTGGCATTTTCCCTCCTTTTAGTTCAGTACGGCGATTTCTTCCAGAGAGGTGTAGGTAAAGCCGGTCTGCTCGTGAGCGTGGCGACTGATCTTCTCCAGATCCTCCAGCAGGGCATCCACCATGGCCTTTTCGCTGTCAGATTGGACAGCGGACCGAAGTTCACACTGCATCTGATAGAGCCGGGTCAGCTCATTACGCAGCTTGATGAGAGCCTTACGGCTAACGTCTGCCTTGCTTCCATCCCCCCGGGAGGCGTCAAAGACCTCCTGAGACTCCAGCGCCATGCCACGGATATTGTTGACCTTATCCTGCATGGGATTGACGCACAGGCGGTTGAGCACATTCTCCACTTTCTCCCGGTCTGCGGGCAGATGCCAAAGATAATTCTTCAACGCCAGCAAATCGGAAGACTCCACCTTGGAGTGCCCGGAGAGCCACGCCTTGGCCTGTGCAATGGGATAGTAGTTCAGATACTTACGGTCAGACACCGGGACGCCTACTTTTCGAAGCTCACAAAGAACATCGTCGGCCAACTCATTGGCAGCATCGGGCACAGGAATCGCGGCCACGCCTAACTGCATTTCCGCCAATTCATCCATAGTGATGGTGACCGATACCTGTCCGAATCCGCACGCCTGCTTACTTCTCAGGACGGCGAGTCGGGTGGTCCGGTCCTCAATGTTTTCCGTGACCACTTTCAACTCCAGACGGTCATACAGCGCCTCCAGAATCTTTTCCTGCGGATCGTTGAAATTGGGAATTTCGTTGGATGCCGCAAAGAAAGAAACGGTAGGAATGGAATATGTACGCCCCTCGTTGGTGTACTTGCGCTCGTTGAGCGCTGTCAGAAGAGAGTTGAGCACACCATCATTGCACTTGAATATCTCATCCAAGAACACAATGTCCGCTTCTGGAATCTTACCAGTGGTCTGCACAGTCGGCTCATTTTGATGGAGCGCCGCCAGAGCAGCCTTGTAGATCTCCAGCTTTTCCGTATCTGCGCGAAGCCGTTCCCATGTAGCAGGTTCATCCTTCATGCCGCCAACGGCGTCCACCATCACACGCAGATTAAAGCGCTGGTGGTTGAATACATCGTCCTTGTCCAGAACAGCCTGCGGGACAGAGCCAGGCAGAAGACTTGCCAGGTCTACACGGCCGAAAAGCTGCTCCTCGTCACTCTGCTTAGAGAGCAGACGTTCAAACTGACGGGCACCGGTAATATGCTGGCGGAAAAGATTGATAGCATAGCTTTTGGCCTGCCCGGGGGCGCCCAGAATGAACAGGTTTTTTCGGGTTAGGAGGGCGATGGCAATCATCTCCACCAATTCCTCGCGTTCGGCCACGCTGGCATTTACATCGGCGATCACGGCCAGCATTTTATCTTTCAGGGTCATTTTACGATTCTTCCTTTCCATCACGCAACTTTAGTCTGTTCACACATCTCGCTGTCTCCCGTAATGGAGTCCAAAGAGATGATGTTGCCCTTGCGGAACTCCTTCGGAGCGTCGGTGATACCGCACAGACGATATGCCGACTTGCAGTTGAGCAGTTCATACTTGAGCTGACTGAAGATGTGCTGCTTCAGGTCACCTTTCTCCGGGTCATACCCTGCCACAGCCTTGATGAGGCGGATGGCGAGCTGCTGGTACACATCGTCATACTCCAGCCTTGCCACCCTCATCAGCGGGCGGTTTCTCCGAAGAATACTGTCAATGCACCAAAGATGGGCTTCCACGATGGCATTGCGCTGAGCAATGGAATAATTGTTTTTCATGTTTATTTCCTTTCTCTGGTATTGGGGTCCAAAAGCGGCAACAGCCTTTGCCCCAGTCCTCCAGTAACATCTTGTTGGTGTAGGCAGGAGAGCTGTAAATCGGATGGCTGCAATGCTGCATATCGACCAGCTTCTTTCCACCGTTCATATTCTTTTCTTCCTGGTAGTAAGAGAACGCGCAGGTATTACAGTGCTTCTTTTTTTCCTTCAATCAGTTTCCTCCTTGACGTTCTTTCGCGCGGTCTCCGCATCGAACAGAGCCAACAACTCATAACCCTTTTTCGTTTTATAGAAAAAAGTAGGTTTGATGCCGTCGTCGATCTCCACCACATAATGCCGGTGTACGGCTACATGGAGGGTTTCGGCATCCGGATCAATGTTGCACCGCTTCGCAAATTCCTGGGGTGTCAGATCAGTGTGCAGCTCATACTCCACTGCATAGCGGTGGGCCGATGGCAGAATATCCTTACCCATATGCGTGCAGAGGTCATAATGCAGCATCCAATCCTCTGTGCTTTTGAAGCTGTAGATACGCAGTTCACAGGGACTCTTACGCTTGGGACACCAACTCGGCACATAGATTTTGGGGTCGGAGCGGCCAAACCGGCGGGGTTTCTTTCCGCCCAGGCAAAAACGCTCGCCGAAGTGCATGGTGACGCCTTTTTTCTTCACGGGCATAGGCTCCATGTAATGGAGATGGCTCTTGCATTCAGAGCAGGTCAGTTTTCTCAGGTCCATGATCCGTACCTCTCATTCATCGCCGCCGTCCCGCTCCTGCAAGCTGCCGAACAAGTCGTCCAGCACCTCGCCGTCATAATCGGAGATGATGTCCTGATCTCTGCAAAAGGCCAGAAATTCCTTGAACATATTTCTCCCGGCGCGGGCTTCCATTGCGCTCAGCCGTTCATCACGGCACAGCGCGTTCAGGCAGTCGTCCAGATCGCTTCGGGTGTTGGTAAAACGGCAATAGCTCATGTTAGACATCTTTTTCATTCTCCTTGTTATCTTCTGAATACAGCGGACACTCCAGGATCTGATACCTGGTGAACCATGCAGCGGCATACCCATCCTGATACGCCTCCCAGAAATCATCGCCGTATTCCTCACGGTACAAGTCGGGATTGAAATGGATGTCCATTTCTTCCTTTTCCTTCTCCACCAGACGCCACAGTTCATCCCGCGCCGTCTGCTGATCTGTATAGCTTCCCATGTCAAGAGGATCGGGGAAGCTGCCACGGTCAGCATCTACGGAGGTGTGGACGATGGTATAGGTTTTACTCACGCTTCTGCAGTACATCCGGGCAACATGGCTGTTTTCCGGCCGGACAAGCCATTCTGTCACAAAGGATTTGTCCTCCTCATGGAACATTTCCACAAACTTGGAGCGAAATTCCTTCTCGCTCAGCCGCTGCCCCATGTTGCGATGGAACTGGTACAGGTGCCGGTACACCGCGGCAAGGAAATCATCGGTGGTGTTGCCCCCAAAGGGCTTTTGCTCCATGCACAGCCGCCCGCCGCAGATCCTGCACCTGCCAACCAGACAAAGCCGGTAGGGGGTGACGCACTCCATGCTCTGATAGCTCAGATGCCAGTCCACATCCGTGATGTTTTCCGCCAGATGAATTGCCATCTGGAATGTGTCACGAGCTTGTACGGGGCTGCATGAGCACAGCGGGCCGAACTTCTGGCGACAATGCTTTTCTTCACACATTACGATGCCTCCTTAATTCGCTCTTTGTTTCTCTCTTTTTCGCACAGGTTGATCAGCTTCTGGCACTGATGCATTTCAAAGCCGCCGATGTGGGCAAGCTCTTCGGACAGTCTCAGTTTCTTTGCCATCCACTTATATCCCTGCGTTCTGCTCATTCCTCGCTCCTTCCAGAAGCTATCAAAGACCTGGTGGGTCTCCATGCGCTTCATCCGGAGCACTTCATTCGCCAAATTGCCAAGCGGCCGCACAGTGCCTTTGTGGCAGCCTACACGGGCATTGCAATTCTGGCACTGGTAAAACTTCTCGCGCTCAATGCCCAGCCGCTTCGCCGCAGGCCCGTAGACCTTGGCTGCGGGAACCAGATGGACGACGCCGCCGCAGTAGCGACAGATAGTAGGGATCTCCAATCGCATTCCTCCTTTACGCTGCCTTAGCCGCAGGCGCCCGGGCGGCTTTTTCCGCCTTCTTTTCCGTGGGCGCGCGCATGGCGCTTTGCATGTAGTAGGCGTCCTGGGTGCTAAGCGTCAGCATCCCGCCACTGGCGATACCCAGTGTGACGGTTCCTGTCAATGCCTTCAAACAGGTTCCAAGCTGCCGTGAAGAGAACCAGTAATCGCCTGCAGGCGCACCGGTCAGGGCGATCACATCCACAGGCACGGATGCGGTGCCGTATTTCCCGCCGCAATAGAACTTCAGACGCTGATCTTTGAATGACAGCTTTACTTTTCCTTCCGGCTCCACAGTGAGAACAGAGGCCAGGGCATTTCTCATGTCCTGAATATCCGTCAGCACGGTAAAGCTGTTTTTAATGGTGCTCAGCAGAAGATCCGTGTCGATGTAGCCGCCCTCCATGAGGCGGGCGCTGAACAGGAAATTTTCCCTGAAAAAAACGATGTTTTTCCCGGTGGTTCCCACACGGAACTCATCCTTATCGGCGCACATACGGGCCAGCTTTCCAAGAGAGGTAGCCGGGATCAGCATACTGATGTCGCCCTTGCTCTGGTCATCGCCTTTGGCAGTGACGATGCAGCTGCCGTTGCTGCCGGCTGCGCGCAGTCCCACATCGGTGAACTTGAGATTGACGCACTTGAGAAGAGGCTTGTTGTTGTCCTGCGCCGTAGCAAATACCGTGCGCTGGGCCATAGCAGGGATTCCGCTGAGCTTGACCGTATCCTCTGGAAAGGGCAGGTCAGGCTTGGGAAAGGCGCCCCGATCCCATACGTCCACTTCATAGCATGCATTTTCGCTTCTCAGTGCGGTACGCCCCTGGTTTTCTGGCCGTGAGATCTGCACCGTATCCAGAGGAAGGCGCTGCAGCATCTCTGTGAGCATCTTTGCGCTGAACACCAGAGAGCCCTCCTCCTGCACGGAGCAGGGGAGCTTTTCTACCAGCGCGACCTCCATATTGGTGGAGGTGATGGTCAGCTTACCGCTCGCGGCGTCAGCTTCCATCAAAGCGCCCTTTAGCACATCCAGCGGAGACTCCGCCGGTGCGATGGAGGCCGCCCGTTTGGCCGCATCCAGAAACTCAGCCCGGTTTATCGTGACGATCAAAAAATCTCCTCCTTTAAGCAACAAAGCCGAAGAGCGACAGCTGGTTTTCATCCACCACTGGCTTCTTCGACTTGCGTTTCTTCTGTTCTTCCTGTGTTCTTACAAGCAGACCCTCATATAGCCTCTGGCGCTCCGTGTTTTCTACGGTCCTAATGCCAAAGTCCGGGGACTCGGAAATATCACGCTCCTGTGCGGGAGCAGACGCCGCTTCCTGCTTGACTTCCATAACTTTCTGATTTCGGTTGGGGTTGATGATTGCCATTTTCTTAAAGGCAGTGGCAATATCCTCCACATTGTCCTTGATGCCCTGTGCCAATTCCTTTGCCATCTGGGAGGTCAGATCCTTGACGTCACTCATGGCCGCCAGACCTTCCTCTGAGAAGTTCCCTTCAATGATACCCGCTACAGCCAGCTTGGAAGCCATCAGCTTCATGGCCTTGGCCTGCATCGTATCCACATAGAAAAGCATATACACTTCCACTCTGGGCGCCGTCTGATTGATACGCCATGACCGGCGGGATGCCTGCCGCAGCGTAAAGAGGTTATAGCCCATGGAATAGAAGATGAGGGTGGTAAAGGCGTTCAGATCAAGGCCGGTTTCCACACAGCGAGGGTTCGTGATCAGCACCTGCAGCCCGTTTTTGACCCGTTTATCCACCCAGTCCTCCCGCTTTTCCGTGGGGACTTGGGGCGTTAGGACCTCGGTACGGTAGCCTTCCTCCCGCAGCAGCTTCAAGAGCTTATTCTGGGAGTCTGTCCGTGTCCAGCTGGTGTAGATCAATACCCGTTCACCATTGGCGACTTTCTGCCGCACGATTTCCAAAACCTTTTCCTCCTTGGGAAGCAGGCGGGTAAAATCGCCGCAGTTTTCTGGCTTGACGATGGGTACCCCGTCAATAGGGTGTACCACCTCCGGCTGGTCATAGGGCTGATCGGGATAGACCGTCAGCAGGTTCAAATAGGTAGAGAGGATCTTCTGCGCCACCTTCCGGTCGGTGCGAAGGACCCGCTGCAACTCCTTTTCCGCTTCCTTGTAGGCACCATACACATCTTCCGGCATCTCCAGCGGGACTGGTATCTCCTCGTAGTCAGGCAGGTCTTTGCCCATATCCGAGAGAGATAAGAAGGCCGTGTATTCCAGCAGAAACCGTGAAAATACCAGCGGCGATACGCCGGGCAGCTGCCTTGTCTTAGCCTTACGCTTACTGGTTCGCCGGTTGGAGTTGTATTCGCCATCCTTGATCTCGTAGGTATTTTCCACTACGCCATACTCAGCATCGAAATCACTTGGTCTGCGATAGCTTTTGCCATCCTTGAGCATAAGCCCGGGAACAATGCGGTAGAGCAGGTGAAAGATACCGGAGGAATACCCGTTGATGAGGGTGGCGGTCATGCCGACAAACAGCTTTGAGACTCCAAACAGCTCTGCCATGGCGTCGCCCTGACCACTGTTATTGTTGTACTCATGCAGCTCGTCGCAGAGCAAAGCGTCAATCCGTCCCCGCAGTTTTTTCTTGATATAGGTGCTTAGAGGATAACGCCGCTGTGCGCCGCGAACAGGGAAGGTCCCCTCCGGGTTCTCCATGATTTGGGCGAGCTGTTCCACTACTCTTTCGCTTTTGGTGCGTTTGAGGTGCGCCGCAGCTCCATAGCGGTGTACCCAGCCGTACTCTCCGATTTTGACCCACTCGATCCGTCTGCTGGGATTGACCGCAGACCATAGGACTGTACCGCAATTTGGGCAGCGGTGGTTCTTCCTGTGTTCGGATTGGAAGAAGAACTGGTCAGCAGGCACGGTATAGCGGCTGCCATCTTCGCTGATCTCCATGGTGATTACTTCATTGCAGTCAGGGCAGAGAAATGCCCGCTGTCGTTTGTTCCACTTCACAGCCGGATAGCGCATATAGCCATCCCGGGCACGTTCCTTGGAAAAGACAGCATAGACATTTTTATCGCCCTGCTCGTACATGGAATACAGCCGGTTCAGATCGGCAATGCTGTGTACCACCATTCCGTATGTGTCCGGAAGGGTCTCTCCGATCTCACGCACCCATTTCCGGGTCACGTGTGAGGGACACATGACAAGGTTGAAGGATTTCTCTTTTTTGCCTCGCTTCTGGGATGCCCAAAGACCATACAGAGCGCCTAAAGCGGTCGAGCCGATCTTCGTTTTGCCGGACCCACATTCCGCAATGATGAGCGCAACGCTCTTTCGATCCAGCTGACGCTTGACGGCCTCGGCCACCGCAAGTTGGGCATCATACAGGGAATAGCCCGCCCGGCCCATGATGCAGTCGTTGATCTCCAGCACCTCATCAGATAGAGGCTCGCTGGCAGGATCAAAGAGCGGCATGAACTGATTCCGGATGCGGTCTGCCACGGTGACTCCGAAGGTATTGAGATACCCCGTGACATTTTCTACGCCGTCAAAACCATCCGGTGCGCCGTCAACTGCTCCGGGGATCTGAACGCTTCCGTCTTTCAGGCCCTGCTCCAGGACTTCGACCATATTCTTATCCTCCGGCTTCAAGTCCAGCACCCATGCGTCCAGCTTCTCTTTCAGGGAGATGACCTCCAACTGTCGTAGCTCACCGCGTTGTTGCAGCGCCTCCAGAACATAATCTCTGAAAGCAGGAATCAGCGGTGCCGCAGTTTTATGGTCCAGTTCTTCAAACAGGCGGTCACGGTCTCCCTGCGGGCAAAAGATATAGCATTTACGGGACTGCATGGCTTCCTGACCCTCCATTTCTCCATCGCCGTCGCCTTTTTGCGAACGGTCATCGGTCTGGGCATCGTCGCTGGCCATCAGGGTCGCCACGGCATAAACGCCATCGTGGGAGATCTGGCGCTGATATCCTTTGACATTGCTCTGAAGCATTCGGGTCGTACTGTTTTGGGTGGCTTCCAAGGTCGCTCCGCCATAGATGGCATCGGACATTGCCCGGACCATTTCCGGGTATCCACCAAATCGGACTGCGCTGATCACGCCGCCCTTGCTGTTGTGATCGAGCACCACTGTATCCGCATAAACGGATAGACGCACCTGTGCTGCCGGGTCATAGTAACTCAGCTCAATCAGTCTGCTTTGTGACATTCATCTGCTTACTCCTTTCTTTTGGGGACAAAAAAAGACCGCAATCGCTCCCATGAGCAATTACGGTTCCGTTCTTGTCCAATATTTCATTCCAGGTCGTTTTGAGGGCTCCGGAGGGCGCACTTACCCCCTTTCCGTCGCTGTTCCTCCCTAACTTACTCCGCCCTAACTTACTTCGCCCTGAAATACACCCTTATTGTAGCACGGTGGTCATAGGCCGTATAGTTGGGGTTTTTCCATAGTTTCAGTCAAATAGGAAAAGAACCGCAACTCTTTACTGCGGTTCTTTCCATGTGGGTATTGTGGGCGGCAGGGACGAAAACGGCAATCTGCTTATCATCCACTGCGCTAGCGGAGCCAACAATGTGGTTATAACAGGTAAAGTTGGTTTTACATCTATCAGTAGACCCGCTATGTTTTTGACGGGCTAAAAGTGATTTGATCTATTTCTTATTCATTGATGTTACGCAGGAACTTATCGTACTTCATGGAACGCTTCTGGTGACGGCGATTCAAGATGCGGTAGAAAAAGTATTTCAGGTATTTCCAGGAACTCTGTATGGCGTGGAAGTTCCCATTTACCCCATAGTAGTTGCAATGCCCTCGGATGATAGACGCTATTGCGTTGCATTTTTGTCCTATAATTGTCTTAGTCAATGAAGGTATCGTTTGAAGGTACATAGAGTCGTGGTTGAAAACAGACTTGAATTATAAAGCCGTGTTATAAGCGTATTGAAGATGAGAGGAACATGGAGGAGTAAAAGACTATGACTGAGGCACTGTATTTTGAATGTGGAGGTGGATTGAAGAACTCGATAACTTGAAGGCGGTCTGGTTTACGGTTTGGGATTCTGCGTCTCCTTTATAATCGTGATTAGCAGCATTGCGATAATGAAATGAGGAGATGTTTATGATGTAGCTTGCGTAGCTGGTCAGTATAAAAACAAATAATAGATTATTCGCCTTTCTGCTAATCACGAAAAATGTCAGCACAAATAAGCAATACTCGTGTTGACATCCACATGTGCATTATACAGACTGGAGGAAAAATTTATGGATACAAAAGTTTTGATGACACAGCAGTGGCTCAATGAAACCTATGCCGGAACCAGCGGATACTCCGCAGTTGATGAAGATGGTATTACTGGCATGGGAACTATTCGTGCTCTGATCTGGGCATTGCAGACGGAACTGGGCATTTCTGCGGATGGTGTGTTTGGCGATGGCACTGCCAAGGCATTCACAGCCCTGAGTACCGAAAGCGATTCCAGCATTACAACCATCAATCATCAGATTCATATTCTGCAGGGTGCATTGTATTGCAAGGGGCAGGGTCTAGATCCCATCTATCTTAATGGTGTCTATACCGACACCACGAAAGAAGCGGTAAGAAAATTTCAGGAATATGCCGGCCTGAGCACTACCGATCAGACTGGCATCGCAAATGCAGAAGTAATGAAAGCTCTGCTCAACACAGACGCATATACGCTGCTACGTTCTGGTGATTCTAAGATTAGAGAGATTCAGCAGGCTCTGAACAATAAGTATCATTCCTACATTGGGCTGATTCCCTGTGATGGACTGTTTACCAAAAAGACTATGCGGGCACTGATTTCCGGGCTACAGGTGGAACAGAAAAAAGAATATTCCAACAATGTTGTAGACGGTGTTTGGGGTTCCACCACTATGAATCGTTGCCCGACTCTGCAGCGATATGGAACAATCACCAACAAGCAGTATGTCTATATTCTGCAGTACGCGCTGTATGCAAACGGTTTTGATCCGAACGGTTTTGATGGTGGCTTCGGCAATGGTGTCCAGACCGCAGTTAAGGCATTTCAGAAATTCTCTGCTTTGGCCTTGGATGGTATCGTTGGCAAGCGTACCTGGGCATCTCTGCTGGTAAGCTATGGTGACCAAAGCCGCATTGGCACAGCTTGCGATTTCAGCGTTCCCCTTACCGCAGCAAAAGCGCAAGCCTTGGTTGAGAACGGCAGAACAATTGTTGGTCGGTATATTAGCGGAACCACCAAGAAACTGACTCGTGATGAAATGAAGGTCATCTACAACGCAGGCCTGAAAGTGTTCCCGATTTATCAAATCACGAACAACTATAGAAATTACTTTTCGGCAGGCCGTGGTCGCCGAGACGCCTACTATGCGATTGAGGCATTGAGAAGCCTTTACTTCCCGGATGGAACTACAGTATACTTTGCTGTGGACTTTGATGCGACCGTGGATGACGTCAACGGTTATGTCATTCCTTATTTCAAGGCCATCAAAGAAGAATTTGATAAATTTGGGTCCGATAAGTATAAGGTTGGCATTTATGGCCCCAGATATGTCTGCACTCTGGTTAAGGAAGCTGGTTACTCTGTAAGCAGTTTTGTGTGTGATATGTCTGCTGGCTTTGCCTGTAACATTGGTTTCCCTCTGCCCAAAGATTGGGCTTTCGATCAGATTTCCACCCTGACTCTCGGTACTGGAGACGCAGCCATCGAAATCGACAACAATATTGCTTCTGGCAGAAACAATGGCATCCTGATTGACCCGGAACAGGCTGCGGAACAAATCGAAAGTGAAAAATACATCAAACGGACAAATATCGTGTCCAAAATCTGCGATTGCCACAAGCTGCCGAACGGATACGAAATTTGGAATGATTCGTTCACTTTTGGGACTAAGTATCTGCTTCTGAGTAACGGCGTTATGGACGTCTATATGACTGCTTCTCTGACTCATGGCAACAGTGATAATGTCGTCAACACCGTAACGATCACAAACGGCAATTTTGATGATGCCACCATTACCACACAGCTTGGACAAATGTTGGCAAGTGTTAATCTTACGTTAGACGATGCTGAACTGCCCAATCTGGAACTTCTGGCAGCGGAGATTCAGAACGGCAAAATGGAGCTTGCGCTAAGTGCCAATCCCGCTGATTCTTCTGTAACTCTGGCGATTACCTCTGTGGTTTATGATACGCAGGCTTATGTGCCGTCCAGTGTGGAAGTTGCTGTCACAGTCGAATATGTATTCCACACAAATCTGTCTACACCGACCCCCGCATACGAACCATACTATGAAAAGGTTCTAGAAAGAGTTAACGAGTACATTGAACTGGCCACAAAGGCCATTGCCAACACACTGCTAATCATTTTCATGTTTGCTGTTGCTGCTGCGGTTGCATACGGGACTATCTCTACTGGTACCGTACTGCTGTCTCTGCTCACCTGCTTATTCGTTCGATAAAGGAGATTCTTCATGCACTATTGTACTTCATTTAAGGAACAAGACAAAATTGAGCATTTCAGATGCTGTTTGCGGCTGCGGAAAAAATTCAGTCGTATTTATTTCGCGGTAATATGGTTTATCCTTTTTCTGGTTGCAATAGCGTTTTTCTTATTAAGTCCAACTACAAAATGGTTTTCTAAAGAATTTGCCATTTTAGACGAAATCATTTCACTGATTATTGTCTGTTTTTGGACTTATCGATTCATGGTACCTTCTTTCGTAAAGTCTAAGAGACGGAACTGGTACAAAAAAATTTTGCCAGAACAAAGCGCATCGCTTTATGTGCAGATTTCTGCGTCCCATCTGGAATTTTGTAGTGCGACAGGAAAAAGCGTAATATTTAGCTATAAGCCACAAACAAAAAAAGGGGAACGAAATCTGCCTAAAAAGGATCAGACAATCGGAGAAATCATTGAAGCAAAAAATGGCATATATTTTGTGGGTTCAGACATCGAACTTGTTGATGTAGGTCCCGTCCTCTTTGTTGACAAGAATGACGTTCCCGCAGAGGATTACAGCAAACTCAGAGAGATGCTGAAAGGTGTTTTTCTTGAGAAGTATTATGATTATAGTGCAAAATGAATCACACCCCAAAGCGCTCCACACTGTGGAGCGCTTTCTTTTGTACAACAGAAAACCACGGGGTATGCCTAATCTCATTAAGATAAGCGACGGACCAGATTGCGGGTAAGGCAGTCTGGTCTGCGTTTGCAAATTTGCAAATATTAGAAAGAAATCTCAAAAAACACTTGACAAAATAGAGAAAATCGGCGGCTTCGCCTTGAGAGTGAGTATTCCGGGCTGAATGCCATCACCAGTCCGGTGATAGGAAATCACAGTTCCGGATAAACGGAAATCATTGTTCCGGGAGAGGAAATCACGATTCCTGTTCTTATAATAGATATATGTGTCGCAAGACACAAATCTATTATAAGGAGGTCACAAGGTATGACCAAGTATCGTGAGAGCCTCAGGCTTAAACGGCGAGGACTGGGGCTTATATTTAGCAGTTGAAAGTATTGAGGAAGCGTTCCTTGAACGAAATTACGGCAGTGACTACGGAGAATTATACAAGCCTGACAGTATGAGTATGGGCGGCGGTCGTGGCAACGGCAACAAATTTGATATGGCAGACTGGACAGCCGAGTTAAATGATGAAACCATATCACAAATCAAAACTGCGCTGGAAGAAATGGATGACACTCGGATTGCAGAAATTTTGGGAAAGCTCGGATATTCAAGTCTTGCCGATTTCCTATCCGCATTGGAAAATGCCGAGAATATGGAAGATATTTTGAATGGCATAGACATCCGTGAGTTGTTTACCGGCAGAGTTAATCCGATGGGCGGAGGAATGATGCCGTCCGATAGACCCGAAAATGGTGGTTTTCCAAAAGCTGACGAAAATCAAGGTGAACAGATGCCGACGGACGGACAAAACGGAATGCAGCCGCCGAATGGTGAAATGTCTCAAATACCTGGCATGGGAAGTGACGATGTAAAATTGATCTACTCTGATGATGAGTATGACAGCTATTCAAACATCTTCAATAACGCCAAGACCGACATTACAAAGGCAGATAAAGACCGTCTGATTGCATCTTTGAAGTAGCTTAACAGCGGTGAAAATATTGATGAGGTCGTCAATGTGGATGAAGTAATTCGGTATTTTGTAGTTCACAATTTTGTCTGCAACTTTGACAGCTACACAGGCTCTATGATTCACAACTACTATCTTTATGAAGATGACGGACAACTTTATATGATACCGCGGGATTATAACCTTGCCTTTGGAGGATTCCAAGGTGCAAGCGATGCAACCTCACTCGTGAATTACCCGATAGACTCACCTGTTTCGGGCGGAACAGTGGACTCCAGACCAATGCTTGCTTGGATTTTCAGCAACGAAGAATACACGGAGCTGTATCACGAATATTTTGCTGAATTTATATCAACCTACTTTGATAGCGGATACTTCTCCGAGATGATCGACTCTGTTAAGGAAATGATTGCACCTTTCGTTGAAAACGATGCAACAAAATTTTGCACTTACGATGAATTCCAAACAGGTATTGATACGCTGAAAGAATTCTGTTTACTTCGTGCCGAGAGCATCAGCGGACAGCTTGATGGAACGATTCCATCTACGTCCGATGGGCAGACACAGGACAACACTTCTCTGATTAACGCTTCCAGCATCAATATTTCGGATATGGGGTCTATGGGAAACGGCAGGGGCGGTATGGACAGACCGAACGGTCGGGGAAATATACCAAACCAAAATTCTCAGGATACCTCATCGGAACAGAGCGATATTATGAATAATGGGGCACAACAGGAGCAAACTGACGATGCTTCTAAATTACCGGAAAATCGGCAGCAAGGTAATCACATACCTCCTGGAATGCAGCAGGATAACAATACCGTATTTAGATATCCGGCAATATGGACAGTAATACAGGCAACCAGACATTCAGTACAGATGGATTGGTTATACTTGGCATATCCAGTATCGTTCTGTTGGTTGGTCTTGCCTTTGCTGTGATTTATAAAAAACGTTCCTGAGAACAAAAAATAAGCCGCCTGTACGAGCATTTCTCATGCCCGCACAGGCGGCTTGCTTTATCTTCGGTCAATCCAAAGGCTTATATTCTGTTACGGTTTTCAAGTATGTTTCCGGATCTACGAAAAGCATTGCCATTTGTCTGCTTTGGTGTCCCATCATGCTGCATCCCTCCTTATGGTTATTCTACCATAGAACGGACGTATTCGCCACCTTTGTCAACAGATCCCTTATTCTACCTTATCCAGATTTGACGGTTACATTGAGATCCATAATTATCTCTTCTTATGGAATACTTATTGAAAATGGAAAATTTACTTCTTTGCGGTGTCCCATACACAGCTTTGGCATGTATGGGACACTGTGATTACTGATAGAAAGAAAGTGTGCCGTAGTATTTAGATACTGTAGAATCATCTTTGACATACTTGGCAACATCTATAGGACCATATCGCAACAAAAAGTAATCCAGATCATGTAGCTTTTTGTAAATGTCATTTACAATTTCCATCCTATGGGTTTCTTTTGCCTGTTTTGTCTGATCTATGAGATCCTGAAGTTCGGATTTAAGATCTTCGTTTTGAACAGATGATTTCATTTCTGACAATAGGTCGATAAATCCGTCTGCATCATAGAAATTCGTTGCAACAACGGGCGTTCCATACTTAGCATAGAATTCTTCAAGGGAGAGCTTTTCACGTTTACATACGGCATCTATATCAATACTACCGTCAACTGCCCAACCAATTTGAATTTCTCCGGTCTGATGGAAATAATTCCAGTATAAACTGTTGGGATCTGACAGCTTCTCGAAAAGATTTTCATCCATATACCTTTGTTCCAACCACAAATTTGCAGCCTTAATTACTTCGGTCAATCTTTCTACTTGCTGCTGAGACATCCCTTCGGTTGCTTGTTGGCGTGCTACAAGAACGTCCTCTTCTGTTGGCACATAATTTTCTGCATGCGCTATGTCTGAGCCCGATTCCTCTGAAACATTTCCATTCGAAACAATGGGTGCCTCAGAATTTGAACATGTCGCATTTTCTTTTTTGTTAGTGATATGAATTACTAAACCCACACAAACAGCCAAGAGAAAAATGAATGTGCACACAGAAAACCAGCTTTTAGAAATATGAAAAAAATGCTTTTTGAGATTGGACATTTTTTCTCCCCCCAAAAAAGTTACGCATCCTTTTTATGGATAATCTACGTCGCAGACTTAAAAAAGATACTTCAGGATTCCAAATCCAAATACTATGGCACGACTTTAATTTATTTCTGGCATCTCTTTGAAGTTACAGAAAAGCGCATTACCAGGTGCCGTACATAGAAATCGAACCGGGAGTAGAACCCACATTGAGGCCGATATCAACAAAACCGTGCTTATAACCGCTCCCGGTGACCGCAACCCACTGTCCATCAGAACTACGCTTGACGTAGTTAATCAGCTTCCAATCCGGATGAGAGTCTCCCATTGCGTCTGTGCGACAAGCAACTTCCATACCGGAGGCAACAGTACCCCAAGAAGAGCCAGATGCAGTATAGACCTCTTCATTTCGGCGGAACTTGAACGTATAGTATTCCGTTCCACCAATAGTTACTGTACTAAACGGGTAATCAATGCAAGAGGACAGGGCTTTCATTGCCTCAGCATTGGAGGAGAAAAGATCATTTCCATTTGCATCCGTGGCATAATAGAAGCCCTGAACAATCCGCCCAGAACTGTTTCGGAAATAGACCTCAACCCCGTCCTCCGTATCGCTATAGATAAAAGCTTCACGATTATAAATGGTACCAATCTGATTGCCCTTATCAACACTGGGCCACCCACTAAAAATAGGCAGATTCTTACCACTTTTGTTAATAGCCATATAATGAGCCATAAATTTATCCTCCTTATTTTTGGAACTACATTCCTCTAATTTTAATTGTGTTTGATGCTATGATATCTGCATTATACTTATTGGAAATGACTAATAGTAATTTAAATACAATCTCCAGCAGCTAACTTTTTTTCTGTAACTTGTAATATGCTGATTCACAATAAGTCACCTCCTTTCTTATTGTATAAAGAGGAGACAAGCTGCCATTATGTAAATCCCAAGGGTTATTTTTTTGAAAGCAATTCTTTCTCTGGTACTCCTGACTGTTAGCGACGGGCGAGATTCGTCATTCTGATGTTCTCTCCCGACCCAAACATGACCTCTAAAGACAGATTTAAAAATAAAATCCCTTTTGTGTTAAGTGTTGCTGGGGTGTATACCTCGCAATTTGGGGACGAAATATTCGTCAAAACTACTGAGCTGAGCCGAATACGGCAAGAATCCACATTTGATTTTTCGGGTATATATTAATTAGCAACACTGGAATAGTGCCGGCGTGGCACGACCCCAGTATAGCATAATTTTCATGCGCCGTTTTCATCGCCAAATAAACTCGGCGCTACGACAGCCTTCTCCGGCTCTTCCGTCAGATAAGCTCGTCTATACGTCAAATAACACCGGCGATTGGGGCCAAAGGCCGTCAGCAATAACACCTAGAAATGTACGGACGACAGGACGGAAAAGCAAACTGCGCTTATCATAAAGATAGTGCTTTATATGGATGAAAATTCAAAGGTGAAAGACTCCGCTCAGCGGAAGAACAAACCTTGATTACGTGCGAGTAAATGGCTGACGGCAAGATTTTGGAATTTTATACTATGAGACAAAAAACGGGGGAAAATGCAACCGCATTGTAGCTGTGTGTGGTAAAAGTGTTAAAAAACGCCAGGGGCCTTATCGGTTTCGATAAGGCCCCTGGCATTTTATGACGTGTTTGTAATGAGCGGTTATTACACATCAGAGGTAAAGCTGTACTTAGTATTCAGGCATGCCAGTCTCATACCAAGAGTAAAAACGAATAGAGCTGCGGTCTGCGGCAGACCAGGCGTATGCGAGAGTTTTGTCATTATAACAAGTCCCACCAGCCTGGGCAATACGGACGTACTTGACATCGGAAGGAACCGTTCCGTCATTAGGACGGACAATCACGATATGATCGGGAGTGATGCCGATGCCCGGCGCACCATCGTTTGCACGACTCTGGGCCTGCTTATAGGTTACAGAGTACCACTTGGGGAACTGATTGTGTGCAAGCTGATCCCGCATGGAAGTGCAACCACCGGTAGGCAGGGGGGTGCCGCATTCCTTGGCAACATCCTGGGCGAAAATGTTACAGTAAGTGTGCCCGTTATGAGGGAGATATTTAGAATTATTTTCGACGTCAAAGCTGTCGATAATCTCTGCGTATTCTTTTCCGGTCATAATTAGATCCTCCTATTTGATTATTTAATTAGTTGAGTGGACGAGGTCTTTGAAAGGGTTTGTGTGCCGATAGAATGGAGTTCTTTTGCTGTGATGACTGTTCGCTTGGCTACGCTGAAATCGCGCACATAGTTGCTTTCATAGGGGTGATACCAGATAGTCAAGAAGGCCGAATCCTTGCTTGCGAGACGGAGTTCTGCAGTGACGATGGAGTCCAGCATGCTTTTGGCTGTGGCGAAGTGCTCCATAGGAAGATGTTGTGACTGAACAGCTGAATCGGCTAAAAAGTCATTCCATGTTTCACCACCATCGGTGGTTTTTAGTAGGAGACAGGGAATATTTTCATCATTGCCTAGGAGAAGCCCCTCATGGTCACTGAAGAAGAATAAATCGGATACGGTAAACGAAAGTGGCTTGCCAACGGACTTCCAGTGTTTTCCGCTGTCAACGGTACGGCAGAGTTGCGAGTTGCTGATGGCCCAACCATCGGTTTCGTTGGCGAAGTAATAGGCAGTAGTTTCCTCCGGTAGTGGCTTATCAACAAATTCGGGCATTTCAATCAATGTGCCAGTAGCTTCTAGAACATTCCTGTAAGCCCAGTGATCGTTGTCCAAATCCGTAAAGGGATTTGGACAAGTTTCAGTGCTTACAAGGGATTCGTCTCGGCCAAGCATTCGATTGATAGCAGTCACTGCCTGGGCACGGGTAACCTCTCCTGTTGGACGGAACAGACCGTCAGGGTACCCGGTCATCCAATCCAGAGTGTCGGCACTGTGTATATACGCCGCTGCCCAAAAATCTGAGGGAACATCTGGAAAATCAGGGGTGTCGCCGTATCTCCCTACAGGGGGGGAAAACTGGCAGCGATGTAGCGAAGCTGCGAATGCGGCTCTGCTAATAGGTGCTTCTGGACGGAATGTTCCGTCTGAATAACCAGAGAGGATACCGTAGCTGGCCAGATAGTTTACTGCGTGGGCACAGGTGCTGTTAGTCACGTCAGAAAACTGATCTTCGCAGGGGGCAATCTTATTGTCCGCAACTAACAGGGCATACAGCATTTCTGCTAGTTCACCTCGAGTCAAAGGTGTGTCTGGACGAACTAGACTGTCCTTCGTTGGTAGGTAGCCGAGATGATGTTGCGTGTTCAAGATTGGCAAGGTATCAGGGCGCAATGGAACCAGATGCTTTCTCAGATTATCCACGGAGAGAGTAGACGATGCCGTTACAAATGCCTCCAAAACTTCACCGCCAGAATCGACCCCGCCACCTGGGCTCTTCCAAAGGAAAATCCGGTCTTCTCCCATCGCGAGAACTTGGTGTGCCAAATTGTTGTATTCCTCAGAAAAGAATTTGCTTCGGGGAGAGACAACCTCGATGGAACCAATCAGGCCGCCGTACTTTTCCTGTGACGGTGCATGATAGAAATCCACACGGGTATCGGATTCATCCACAGCGATTTCTTCCATGGGTAGGCTTGGAACTGTGAGAGAAAAGCCAAGCGTGGTGTTCTCGTAGTGAAAAGGTTCTACGGCGGTGGCTGGGACGGCAGTCAGGAGCATCAGCAGGACTGTCAAAAAGAGGAATAGCCGTTTCATTGATAACAACTCCTTTTATTCCTGTACAAAAAGTGTTTTCATCAAAAGAAAATGAGCGTTTTCCCACAAATGACGATTTAAAAAGCGGTCTGCTGATTACCAACTATCCGATTTACGTTGACTTGCAAGTCTAATAGGTAAAGAGCGATTCCAATTAAAAATGTAAATCATGAGAAATACTAATTTGATGAAAGCGTATACAGTTGTTGTTTTTGCGTCTTAAAATATAGTGGATAATTTAAAGCCCGATAAAATAGATGTTGTTTATAGGAATGTCGCTACATCGTTTTGCAATGGTAAACTAATTTCGTACACACTACCTACATAAATCATACATACCCCCTTTTTAATTATTAGAGGACGAAAGAGCGGCAATCAGTTGAACATTTCTCTTTTGAAACAAAATAGAGGTTGCTATCTTCTGCCTGAGCCAGCGCGCCGTCCAGATAGACTCGTAGCTTCACGGCACAGTTACCGCCCTCTGCGCCCTCTAGGTGGATATCTTCCGCCTGAGTGGTTAGCACTCCGTTCCAAAGGTCCCCTGCTTCAAAGCGCGGCGTCGTCAACAGATATTTCTGGAGCCGCACCGGTAGCAACATATGCACATTATTCCAGTTACCCAAAGGTTCCTGGATGAGGGCCTGCCCCGCTTTCACCTCGGTTGGGTAGAGTTGGAAGCCATCCAAAGGTTCCGGTGGTACTGCCACAGAGCCGCTGAACACTTCACCTGTGCGTTCAGTTAGGGGGAATTCTACAGAGACTTCCCCTGATTCCAACAGTAGACCAGGAACCTCCCCCTCGTTCAAAGTCACAGTGACATCAAAAAGTAGACAACGGGTCCCTAGATCCATTCCTGCGCCCGATAATTCGCAGTCTATTACCGATAAGGTGCTACTTCCGGGGCCTGCAAGAAGTGCTTTGCTATCCAGCTTCCCACCATCAACAGCGTGGCACACAGCGTCAGAATCACAAGCTGCTTTCGATTTTTCTTGAAGGAATTCATATGCGTCCATTCTTGAGCCGATTATTCCGCTGTAAGCAATTGGCTCTAGTAAATGATGAAAGCTATCTACTGGCTGTCAGGGCGTAAAATTTTCCAAAGTAGAAGATGCAAGCAGATAAGCCACAAATGATTTGATGATACATTTACGTTGAAACGTAAGAAACGCTCTCTTAATACCATGCGAAATTGAAATTTACTTTTTGAAGATGGTTACAAGGAAGGGCGCGTTTATAATGGAATACCTGCATAATTTTTTAGACTTGTTGTTTGGGACCAATAACCAAAAGAACCTTTATGCCCTAGTTCTTCTCGTTTTTTTGGATTACGTGACTGGTGTTTGTGTTGCTATACGTACTAGAAAATTATCCAGCAGCATTGGTGCAAGAGGAATCGCTGGTAAAGTTATGATTTTTGCACTAGTTGCGTTGAGCAATGTTGTCGATACCTATCTGCTTGCAACGGGCAATGTGCTTGAGTCAGTCACGATACTTTTTTACTGCACCAATGAGGTTATAAGTATCATGGAAAACGCGGGGAGAATGGGAATGCCGATTCCACAGAAGTTGGTCAGTATCCTTCAAAAATTAAAAGAAAAAAGTGATTGATTTCTTACTGGTTGATTTCTTACTTAATGAAACAAGCTCGAAGTTTGCTTTCGGCTTTTTTCTTTATCTGATTTACATTTTGCCTGCTAACATTGAGAATTTTTGAGATACTTGAAGATGTAAGACCATACTCGTAAATGGCTCTGATTACAGTATATTCTTTATCCGTCAGTAGCCCCTCTGGGATTACGAAAGAGAGATCCTCATCGTTATAGGTTGCAGAGCGATATTCTATCTGATTTCTTTGCGTGGGGGTGAGTTCTTCGATGGAAAGGGAGTGGCCTTCATTTATGAGTCTCTGTAGACGGTGTAGGTAAAGACGATATATGCTTCGGACGATGTAGTTGACAATTGCGCCGTCAGTTAAATTATTCAACTTTTTGAAATCGAATTTTGTGACAAAATCTATAAAATCCACAAGTAAATCGTCATTGGCATCTTCATAAGCTAGCTTGCGGCCATATTTACATATTACACTTTGAAATCGGCTAATAAGATATAGCATCTCGTTTTGATCACCATTCTGTGCTGACTGAATCGAATTAAATAGCATACCTCTGCTCCTTTACTCGTTTCGAGTAAAGGAGCAACAAATGCTATAAAATGTAAATTTATGGCATTTGAAGTAGCATAGTGGAGATGCGTTAAATATATATCCTTATGTATAGCAGACAAAACTTCTTGAAATGCGCAACATAAAAATGCAGAATGTCCATGAACTTGCATTATATACATAAAAAGAACAAGCAATGAGGTCTGGACCTACAGACTCATCGCTTGTTCATTTCTTTTTCTATTAACTTATATGCTTCTTTTCGTGCTCGCGACAGTGCCATACGGACACTATCGGGTTTGATATCTAAATCTGCGGCGATTTCAGAAGTGCTTTTTTCGAGGATGTATTTTGCACGGAGCAAGTACTGGCTTCGCTGATCCAATGATGGCCAAATGCGGCTTAAATAGAAAAGTTCCTCATCGCGAATCAGGCGTGCTTCTACTTTGATGACCTGTTCATCTGGGGTGGAAATGGTGTTGATATCATCAAAGCCGACCGCATCGTGGCGGTTTTGGTAGCGCAACGCATTATAGGCATTGTTTTTACATGAGGAGAGAATATAGTTTACCAATCGGTCTCGGCTCAGAGTTTTCAATAGCGGAATTTTATCAATCAGCTTCTCAAATGTGGTCTGCATGACATCGTCTACAAGCCAGGAGTCCTGGATGCTTTTTTGAATCGTACTATACATTAACCTGTGATATTGAACATAGAGCGATGACATATATTCCCGATCACTCTCGTCTTCAATAGCAAGGATATAAATTGGTATCATGAGTTTTCCTTCTTACTGTATTGATTCAGCATCCTGCTGATTTTCATATCCTGCATGATTAATAAAAGTGCCTTTTGCCGATCGGGGGAGAGACTTTTGAAATCCTCGATAAAGTTTCCAACTGTCATTTTGGGGGCAATCAGCTCGTGGAAGACGTCCGGGGACAGATTTGAAGCTGAACGTCCGGTCAAATAATCCAAGGTGACCCCAAAATAGTCAGCTAATGTAATTAGCTTTTGCAAATCCGGCATATATTGGCCGGATTCGTAATTTGAAATGGTTCCAGTAGTTACATAAATGATTTCAGACAAATCTTTTTGAGTCATCCCTTTGTCTTTGCGTAACTCTTCCAGAATATCTCCAAATTCGGCCATATATAGCTCACTCCTATAATTTTTTTATATTATAGGTTGGCTCGGGGCTTGACTGGCTAAACGTGCAAAAATGCAATATAATTTTGCAAGATTTGATATATTATTTTAGCTATGCTATAATATTGCTTGCAAAAATAAAAGCGTGTGATTCGAAAGGCGACTCTGCGTGGTTGCAAAGTTTTTTTCGGATTGTCTTCTGTTTAGATAGACGAGTAGGAGCAGAGAAGCTATGATTGAATATATTTCCGCGACGATAAATGATCCCAATGATAAAGAGTTCATGATTTGGCTCTATAGGGAATTTGAAAAACTGATGTATGCGACTGCATACAAATATACATCTGTACCGCAGACGGCAGAAGATATCGTTCAAGACAGTATCGTAAATCTCATACAGAAAATTGACACGATACGTCCCATGGAGAAATGTGTTCTCGGGGGATATATTGTTTCAACGATACGAAATACATCCATAAATCAGTTGAAGTCTCAAGATTATGAACGCGCACATCGTTCTGATGGTGCGGAGAACGAAATGGACAACTTTTCATCGGAAATTTCGTTGGATAAGTTGATGATGTTGTCTGAGCGCTTGGATCAACTGGCAAAAATATGGCCGCAATTATCATGGGAGGATCAATTTCTACTGGAGGGCAAATATATTTTAGGGTATAATAATCAGGAACTTGCCGAAAAACTTCTGTGTAAGCCGAGCAGTATTCGAATGAAGCTCACCAGGGCGCGGCGAAGTGCTTTGTCATTGTTACTCAAACTCGAGGGGGTGGATCATTATGACGAAGCGTGAGCAATTACGAGAAGAATATGAAGATGCATTATTTGCGCTCATGATGGACGAGTTTGCGGTGGCTGAAGGAGAGAAAGCTCTGGAGGAAAATGAGCGCCTGAAAAAAGATCCTGATTTTGTTGTCCCAACAGAGGTGGAACGTCGTTGTTTGAAGACTATTTCCAGACATTGCACAGAACAATCTATCCATGCCGCGGGGAGAACCTTTTCGCGGATCGTCAGCAAAGTGGCGATTGTGGCGCTGGTCGGAATGCTCCTGTTTACAACCGCCTTTGCAGCATCGCCGGAATTTCGCGTCAGTACACTAAATTGGGTTATCGAAGTGTTTGATAGCAAAACGGAGTTTTCTCTTTCGGACCAGAACGTGACTGAAGACTCTAATGATATGAGCTATACATTTACTGCAGACTGGTTACCAGAAAGTTACGTGTTGTCTGAAGAAAAATGTAGCAAATTCAGTATCCGAAAAGTTTATAAAGCAAAAGATAAGAACGAAATCCGAATTGCTATGTTTATAGGTGGCAATTCGACACTGGGGTTGGATACAGAGAATGCGGATGTCAAATCGATTAGCATTCAAGGAATTGACGCGTTGTTAATTACGAAGGAAGGCATGGTTCAAGTTGCTTGGGCAGATGAAACGCAGCAAATTTATATTGTAATTGATGGACACGAAGATCAAACTGAGGAAATAATTAATATAGCCAAAAACTTAAGGATAGATAGTTGATGAAGAAAATTTTGGTTGCGGTTTTGGAGTTGTGGTGTCTCCTATTTATGAGCTAAAGCTCAAATATATTGTGGAGGTCCATAATGATGAAAATGAAGAAGTGTGCAACCCGGTCCCTAAGTGCGATTTGTGCTGTAATTTGTATTCTATCGTCGCTTTGCGTTAGTGTCTCTGCAAGTGAACCAAAGGTTGAGCTGCGATACACGGGGATTTCCTCGCTGTTTACTGAAATAGACATCAGTGATAGTGGTCGTGCGACTTGCTATGGATACGCGGCAGGACGAAGCGGGTATAGTGTTGACTTAACGCTTGAACTCCAGCGTGATGGAAGAACCATCAAAAAATGGAGTAACAATGGAACGGGTGAAGTTGAAATTACAGAAACATACTTTGTTACATCAGGACACGATTATCAGACAATTGTTTCTGCAACTGTAACGGATTCTAGAGGGAATGAATTTGTCGAGAGTCCTTCGAAATCTACGGTGTTCCATTATTGAAAAAGTGAGCTTTATCTAACGATATAGCCAAATTATTTGAGGCTTTAAGCGGCTCTCCGAAAATTTTCGGAGAGCCGCTTTGTGGTGAACCCGCATGGGCAATAACTAGGTGGTGAAAGTCCACTACGGGCTCGGTAGCAGGAACCGTTAACCGAAGGCAAGGGTGCCCACCGCGAGGTGGGATCTGAAGGAAGCTGGATAAGATTGGATATATTTCCGGATGGTGAAGACCGAGGCACGCTTGAAAAAGTGTTGCAATTTTGAACATTAGTTGTTATATATAATGCATGGTAGGGTGGCACATCATTTCTAGAGAAGGCAACAGTGTTGATATAGAATTGTAGGAAGATA